>ERZ824522.144-NODE-144-length-99262-cov-9.030814_pt1 | contig 99262 bp, 73 predicted proteins | sample MGYA00519935_ERZ824522 | MGnify/ENA primary metagenome ERZ824522 (study PRJEB31778, sample SAMEA3449160) | human gut metagenome | biome: human gut; feature: human-associated habitat; material: faeces | place: United Kingdom | collected 2010/2012 ...
AGCATCTGACTGTTAATCAGAGGGTCCTTGGTTCAAGTCCAAGAGGAAGAGCTAAAAAGAGAGATACTTCACAAGAGTATCTCTTTTTTTTATGCCTGATCAGGACGATAATTTGATCGAATAATGGAATGGATCGGGGATCAAAAGTGTTTTTTCCTTGCAAGCAGAAAAAACACTAATATACTATATATGAATCATATAGCAATAATGAGGACAAAAAGGACAAAAGAGGCACCCGACACATTTTCAGATAAGGGGTCTTGTCTGTTACTTTTGGCTTGACCCAAAAGTAACCAAAAAGTCAAGATTATTCTATTACTTTTCTCTTGAAAGAAAAGTAACCAAAAGTTCAAGGTTTAAGCTACTTCGCTACTCCGTTCCCTTCGTTCGCTGTCGCGTCTGAAACTCGCTTCGCTCAAACAGCAGACGCTCCGGACGCTCACTCCGGTCTCTGCGCTTAACGCTCACCAGCTTAGGCCGGAAATAGAGCCTGACGGCTCTTTGAGGATGGCCGATACTGCTTGTTTCTTTGCGATCCCGCATCAAGTGCGGGAACGGGGTTGTTCTTGCCCTTATATCTTGTCCCCGTGCTTGACACAGGGCCTCAGAAGAACGGTCGGTACCGGCCATCCCAAGAGAAAGCGGAGCTTTCTATGAAAGGCCTAAGCGGATGGGCGTCAAGCGGAGGGCAAAGACGGAGCGGCAGGAGACTGCGCTGTCTGAGCGCAGCGAGTTTCGCAGGCGACAACGGAGTCTTTGACCGGAGTAGCCCAGACGGTTAAGCCTTGATCTTTTGGTTACTTTTAGATCAAGCCAAAAGTAACAGACATCTCCTTACCATAAGGATCAGCCCCAAATGCTGATAAGGCAAAACAACTTCATTATAAATCATTATTTATCAATAAATTAATAAAACACTTTCTTGTTTTCACCCCAAAATTTTGGCGGTGCCTTTTTTGCCCCCTTTTGTCCTTTTCTATATTCCGACACTTCAAAAGCACATTTCAAAGCTCCCCAAGTTATAGCCTGCCAACAGAAAAGCTATAGGCTTTCCGGAAAAAAGCTATACCCTTTTGCCTCGCAGGTTATAGTCTTTTTTACGCGTAATTATATTACCTTTGCATCATGGGAAAGAATAAATTAGCAAAGTTTGACGACATGGCGGGTTATCCCCATGTGTTCCAATATCCGTTTGCGACGCTTCAGGAGAAAGGATTCGAGCTGAAGGGGCACTGGCACGAACGTTTTTTTAAGAACGACAATCCGATCGTGCTTGAATTAGGTTGCGGAAAAGGAGAATATACGGTAGGTTTGGGAAAACTGTTTCCCAACAAGAACTTTATAGGGGTCGATATCAAGGGAGCCCGTATGTGGACAGGGGCGAAAGAATCGCTTGAGGCAGGCATGACGAACGTTGCGTTCCTCCGGACCAGTATCGAACTGATCGCCCATTTCTTCGCTGCTGGAGAGGTGGCTGAGATTTGGCTCACCTTCCCCGATCCGCAGATGAAGAAGGTGAACAAACGCCTTACCTCAACCCGCTTCATGAAGATGTACCGCGAGATATTGGCAGGAGACGGCATCGTACATTTGAAAACAGACAGTAACTTTATGTACACTTACACCTCAGAGATGGTAAAAGCCAACCGCTATCCCGTATTGTTCAGCAACGACGACTTGTATCATTCAGGTTTGACAGATGACATCCTTTCTATCAAGACCTATTATGAACAGCAGTGGTTGGACCGCGGACTGACCATCAAATACATCAAGTTTGTTTGTGAAGAACGGGAAGAACTGGTCGAACCGGAGGTGGAAATCGAATACGACCCGTATCGCAGTTTCAACCGCAGCAAACGGAGCGCGTTGGCCTCAGGAAAATAATTCATAAATAATAAATCATAAATCATGACACTCTATCCAAAGCTAATCATGGACGCACTGGCCAAAGTGCGCTACCCGGGAACAGGGAAAGACCTTGTGACGATGGGCATGGTAGAAGATAACATCCGGATCGACGGCAACAAAGTAAGCTTCTCGCTTCTTTTCGAAAAGCCGAACGACCCGTTTATCAAATCGGTGGTAAAAGCCGCCGAGACAGCCATCCTTACATACATAGGCGAAGAGGTGGAAATCAAAGGTAACATCACTGTGGAAGCCAAGCAAGCAGCCCGTCCCGAACCGGACAAGCTATTGCCGGAGGTAAAAAATATCATCGCCGTATCTTCCGGCAAGGGAGGTGTAGGCAAAAGTACGGTAGCAGCCAACTTGGCGGTGGCGCTGGCTCTGCAAGGCTACAAGGTCGGTTTGCTGGATGCAGACATCTTCGGCCCTTCGCAGCCCAAGATGTTCAATGTCGAAGAAGCCCGTCCTTATATGGTGGAAGTGGGTAACCGCGAACTGATCGAGCCGGCTGCCAACTACGGAGTGAAGTTGCTGTCCATCGGTTTCTTTGTCAACAAGGAAGATGCCGTCCTCTGGCGCGGTGCTATGGCAAGCAATGCCCTGAAACAGTTGATCGGCGACGCCAACTGGGGAGACCTGGACTATTTCCTGATCGACCTGCCACCGGGAACAAGCGATATCCATCTGACGATGGTGCAGACATTGGCTATCACCGGCGCCATCGTTGTCAGCACACCGCAGGAAGTGGCACTGGCAGACGCCCGCAAAGGTATCAGTATGTTTATGGGTGAGAAGATCAACGTGCCTGTATTGGGACTGGTCGAGAATATGTCCTGGTTCACACCTGCCGAGCTGCCGGATAACAAATACTATCTGTTCGGCAAAGAAGGGGGCAAACGCCTGGCGGAAGAACTGAATATCCCGCTGTTAGGACAAATCCCCATCGTACAAAGCATCTGCGAAGGTGGAGACAGCGGAAAGCCAGTCGCCCTCAATCCGGACAGCATCACCGGACAGGCTTTCCAGAAGTTAGCAGAGAATGTAGTGAAACAAATCGACTACCGTAACGAGCATTTAGATCCGACAAGACGGGTACAAGTTACGCATAAATAATATTTCAGGCACGGTTTTCACGAATTTCACGGTTTTTATTAATACAATATTACCGTGTAAGTCCGTGTAATCCGTGCCTGACTTATTATAAAGCATACCGCCTTAGGAAAGCGACCGTCCGATGAATTTCGGGATACATGATGATGTCTTCGTCTATAAAAGGAACTTCTTTACGATACGCTTTCAGGAATTTCTCCAAGACAGGAGAAGTGCGCGCCGGACGGCGAAATTCGATGCCTTGCGCCGCGTTCATCAGCTCGATCGCCAGGATATGATCCAGGTTGTCCATAATCTTAAAAAGCTTCGTCGCTGCATTAGCCCCCATACTCACATGATCTTCCTGACCATTGCTGGACACGATCGAATCGCTGCTGGCTGCATAACAATACATTTTGTTCTGGCTGACCATGCTGGCTGCCGCATACTGCGGGATCATAAAACCGGAGTTCAGTCCGGGGTTGGCTACCAGGAATTCCGGTAAACCCCGGAGTCCCATGATCAATTGTGCCACACGCCGTTCGGAAATATTACCTAATTCAGCCAAAGCAATAGCGAGGAAATCATAGGAGATCGCCAACGGCTGACCGTGAAAATTGCCACCGGAGATAATCTTGTCCTCGTCGGGAAAAATTGTCGGGTTGTCCGTCACTGAATTGATCTCAGTCAGCAGTACACCGGAGACATATCGGATCGCATCTTTTGTCGCCCCGTGTACCTGCGGGATGCAACGGAACGAATACGGATCCTGCACATGTTCTTTCTTCCGACTGATCAGTTCGCTCCCCTCCAAGATACGGCGGAAAGCATCCCCCGTCTCGATCTGTCCGGGATGTGGACGCATCTGTTGGATACAATCCATAAAAGGATCGATCCGCCCGTCAAAGGCTTCGAGCGATAGGGCAGCAATCAAGTCTGCCCGCTTCGACACGGCAAAAGCACGCATCAAGGCAAACACACCGTTGGCACTCATAAACTGCGTACCGTTCAGCAACGCCAGCCCTTCTTTACTCATCAGGCGTACCGGTTTCCAGGCAAACTCATCCAGGACACTGATAGCCTCCCTCTTTTTTCCTTTATAATATACGTCCCCCACTCCGATAAGAGGGAGGAAAAGATTCGCCAAAGGAGCCAGATCACCTGAAGCCCCAAGCGATCCCCGGTCATAGACGATCGGGAGTACGTCATTATTAAAGAAATCAAGGATACGCTGCACCGTTATCACCTGCACGCCACTATGCCCCAAAGACAAAGCATGCGCTTTCAACAGCATCATCAAGCGGACAATCACCGGGCTTACCTCATCGCCCACGCTACAAGCATGGCTCTTCACCAGGTTCTCCTGCAAGGTGCTGAGTTCATCCGGAGAGATATTCTTATTGCACAAGGAACCAAAACCTGTCGTGATGCCATAAAGCGGCTCATCCTGCGTCTCGATCTTCCGGTCCAGATAATCGCGGCAACGCTGGATGCGTTCCTTCACTTCCGGAGTCAGTTCCAACTTCATATTTCCGGTCAGTATCTCTTCGATACGTTCGAACGTCAGCGGTTCCGCCCCCACATAATGTACATTTCCCATAACTCTCGTTTTTTTAATTGCCCGTTGTCAATTATCAATTGTCAATTGCCCCTTCGCCCAATCCAGCAACTTCTTCTCTATCCGGATGGCTTCCGACTCGAGGTAATCGGCCTTCTCCGACATCCGCCGGACAAAGACTTCATCCTTTATGGATGTAAGATTGATACGGACATTCAGCAAAGCCCCTAACACACAGGTACGAGCCGCCATCATAGCCACACAAGCATCAGTTACGGCATTCCGGTTTCCTTTGTGCGCCACATAGATAATCGTCTCCATCACCGAAGCAATCTCTTCGGCCACTTGCATCGGCACCATTGCCGCCTCTTTCGTAGCATCTTGGATCACCCGACTGCGTTCAGCCTTTTCCTCTTCCGTATCCTTCGGAAGTTTGAAGGCGGCAAACACACGGTCATATGCTTCGCTATCGCGGTCTATATCGCGGATCAGGCGTTCACGAATGAGAGCTGCTTCGGTCGCGATAGTCCTCATCTGGCCTTCCACATCGGCATATTTCTTTTTCCCGATCGTCAGGTTTGCCACCATCTCGGTTAGCGCTGTCGCAATAGCTCCGTTCAAGGCCGAGATACTTCCGCCCCCCGGAACAGGGGCACTACCTGCCGTTTCGGCAAGAAATCCTTTAATTGTCAAATCTACAAGCATAGTGTCTATTATTTAAGATTAAACATTTTATTCAGTTTCATTGTAAACAAATGATTTACGGATATGGAACCTGGATGGCAAAGCCATACAAAATAATTGTCGTCCTGTAGGGGCAGGGCTCTGCCCATTGGATCTGGACAAGGCGGACGTTATTTTCATTGGGCGGAGTAGAACCCCGCCCCTACGAGCCGCCTTATCAATTCGCACCGGTGAATCATCTTTTACTCATACTATTTAATTTTTTATCCTGTCAAATAATATAAAGTACGCCATCTTTGATAACCGTGTCCACGATATTCATTCCTACATGATAAGGAAGGAACTTATAGGAAGGGAACTTCAACAAGATCAAGTCCGCCTTCTTTCCGACATCGATGCTGCCGATCACTTTCTCCCGTCCCAAAGCTGCCGCACCATTGATCGTAAGGGCGGTCAAAGCTTCTTCGGGAGTCATCTTCATCTGGATACAGGCGAGGGCGAACAACAGCGGGATTGAGCATGAGAAACAACTTCCGGGATTCAAATCGGAAGCTAACGCCACGGCACAACCAGCGTCTATCATCCGGCGTCCCGGAGCATACGGTTCCCCCAGTGAGAAGGCAGTAAGAGGCAACAAGGTCGCAATCGTCCCGGAACGAGCTAACCGCTTGATACCGGTATCAGACACATGCAACAGATGATCGGCACTCACGGCTTTCAAGCGTACGGCTAACTCAGTACCGCCGAAAGGCACGATCTCGTCGGCATGGAGTTTCAGTTTAAAACGCTGGCTGCGGGCTGCTTTCAACAGACGTTCGCTTTGTTCGACTGAGAAAACGCCTTGTTCGCAAAAGACATCGCAGAAAGTCACGGAACGTTCCGCGCGGATGTGCGGCAACACCTCTTCTATTATGTAGTCGACATACGCATCCGTACGCCCGGCAAATTCAGGAGGAACGGCATGAGCCCCCAGGAAGGTGGATACCACATCCAACGGATGGTCATCATTAAGTTCTTTCATTACACGGAGCTGGATCAGCTCTGTGGCGAGATCGAGACCGTATCCGCTCTTTCCTTCGACGGTAGTAACTCCCATATCCATCATAGTATCGAGACGGTCATACGCATCCCCGAACAGATCGTCATAGCTGGTGCTCCGCGTCGCATTCATCGTATTGACGATACCTCCTCCCCGTTCCATGATCGACATGTAGCTGTCTCCTTTCATCCTCCAGGAGAACTCCTCTTCCCGGTAACCGCCAAAGACAAAATGCGTATGACTATCCACAAAACCCGGAAGAAGCGCGCGTCCGTTAGCATTTACTTCCAGATAGTCTTCAACATTCACTTGCCGGAGAACTTCTTCGGTCGGTCCCACATGCGTAATAATACCGTTCGATACGGCAACCGCCCCGTCCTCGATCACACCGACATCAGACATAGCCTTACCCTTCTTCGCTTCAAAACCGGAGCAGGTCACCACCTGCGATGCGTTCCGTATCAATATCTTTTCATCCTCCATAGTCTATTCCATTATTCTGGCTTCCAACACCTGATCCATTGAAAAATCTTCCAGTCCCAAATAGTAAGAAGCCGTATCGATCAATGCCTCCATCGGGACTAACCCGATGATCTCGCTTCCGACGACCGGAACACCGTAGCGACGGGCCTCGATGCGTACCAGCTCGAAAGCACGGTAAAGGGCCGTACGGGTATAATCGGTCATATTGATCGAGACCTGCACGATACCGCGTTCTTTCAATTCCACTCCCATCGCCTTACAGTACCGAAGCCCGCCACCTATGAAACGGATCTTTTTGGCAATACTGCTCGCTATATCCAAATTTGCCGTCCCTAAATTGACATTATAAGCGACCAACGGCATACGGGCGCCAATTGCCACGGTTCCTGCCGACGGATGCCGCTCGGCAGGTCCGAAGTCCGGTTTCCATTCCGGCAACTTGATCTTTTCCGCCATCCCTTCAAATTCTCCCTTGCGGATAGCTGCCAGGTTCTCCCGATGCGGGGCCGAAGCCGATTTTTCATAAAGAAAGACCGGAATCTGGTACAAAGCCGCCACCTTTTCGCCCACTTCCCTGGAGAGCGCAATCGCTTCATCCATCGTACACCCTTTGATCGGGATAAAAGGAACGACATCTACCGCTCCCATCCGCGGATGCTGTCCGGAATGTTTCGCGAGGTCTATCAGTTCAACCGCCTGCCCAACGGCTTCGAGCAAAGCGTCTTTCAAGGCTTCCGGTTCACCGACAACCGTTACGACCAGTCGGTTATGATCCTCGTCATTGCTGTAATCCAACAGCTTTACACCGGCTTTGGCACGAAATTTATCTACTATCTTCTCTATCTTCTCCAAATCTCTTCCCTCGCTGAAATTGGGGACACATTCCATTATTTTACTCCAGGTACTCATACTTTGTGTTTTAAAGAGGTGCGTATAATATTTTGAATCAAATCTTCTTTCGGGATAAAAGGCAGTGTGATATGATACCGATCGCCATAGCTGTCATTAAAGGTGGTACAGGTCGACATGGCATTGGGATTACGGGCCCATGAACGGCGGGCCACTCCTCCCATCACATCCCAGAGCATGGCTGAACGAAGGATCTCGTCTACCCGCTCACTCCCGTCCAGCACCATCCCAAAACCACCGTTTATCGCTTTGCCGATACCGACCCCGCCACCGTTGTGAAGCGCTACGAGACTCATGCCCCGTGCCGCATTTCCAGCAAAACATTGGACGGCCATATCGGCCATGACATTACTTCCGTCGTAGATGTTGGACGTTTCCCGGAAAGGCGAATCCGTCCCGCTTACATCATGATGGTCGCGTCCGAGCATGATCGGTCCGACTTCTCCGTCCCGCACCATGCGGTTGAAGCGGAGTGCGATATTCAACCGCCCTTCCGCATCTTGGTAAAGGATACGCGCCTGGGTTCCTACCACAAGCCGGTTCTTCCCGGCATCGCGAATCCAGTTGTAGTTATCCCGGTCTTGTCCGCGACGGGTCGGATCGATACAATCCATAGCTGCCTGATCGGTCTTTACCAAGTCTTCCTGTTTCCCGCTCAGGCATACCCAACGGAAAGGCCCGTAACCATAGTCGAACAGTTCCGGTCCCATAATATCTTCGACATAAGAGGGCCAGATAAAGCCGTCCTTCTCATCGACCCCGTTCCGGGAAATTTCTTTTACACCGGCATCATAGATGGCTTTCATAAACGAGTTTCCATAATCGAAGAAATACGTGCCGCGAGCCACCAATTTCTTGATTACCTCGAAATGGCGGTGCAGGGAGCGGTCGACCAGCGAACAGAAACGGCCTGTATCGCAGGAAAGGAGTTTCGTACGTTCGGCAAAGGAGATACCAACGGGACAGTAGCCGCCTTCATAAACGGCATGGCAAGAGGTTTGATCGCTCAACAAGTCGATTCGGATCGCCTGTGATTCGGCAAATTCCAACAAGTCGACTATATTTCCGTGATAAGCGATCGAAATCGGTTCTTTTGTCCGCATCGCTTCTTGCGCCATACGGAAAGCCTCTGCTTTATCATCGGTCACATGCTGTACCCAGCCCTGTGCGTAGCGGGTTTCGATACGGGAACTATCCACCTCGGCAATGATACTGGCAGCACCGGCTATAACGGCAGCTTTCGGTTGTGCGCCACTCATCCCTCCGAGACCGGAGGAGACAAAGATATATCCGCGCAAATCCCGATCTTGAGGAATACCTAATTTCTTCCGCCCCGCATTCAATAATGTGTTGAATGTACCGTGCACGATTCCTTGCGGCCCGATATACATCCAGCCGCCGGCTGTCATCTGCCCATAATTAGCGACTCCCATCTGGGCTGCTATATGCCAGTCTTTCTGGTTATCGAACATGCCGACCATCATGGAATTGGTAATTATCACACGAGGAGCATCCGGCCTGGAACGGAACACCCCCAGGGGATGCCCAGACTCGATCACGAGTGTCTGCTCGTTCGTCAGTATTTCGAGGTATTGCTTGATCAGGCGGTATTGCATCCAGTTCTGACAGACCTGTCCGGTCTCGCCATATGTAACCAGCTCGTATGGATAAAGAGCGATATCGAAACAAAGATTGTTATCGATCATCACCTGGAAGGCTTTTCCCTCCAGACATCGGCCTTTATACTGATCGACAGGTTTGGCCTTCAGATCTCCCTCCGGCCGGTAACGATATCCGTAGATGCGGCCACGGGTCATCAACTCTTCCATAAACTCCGGAGCCAGTACTTCATGCAATTCTTCGGGAATATAACGGAGCGCATTCTTTAAGGCCGTTTCTGTTTGGGCAGGCGAAAGTGAATAGCCGCGATCAGGAGCGCGGCGGATACCGGAAACAAAAGATGGATAAACCGGCAATTGGTTACTCAGGCGTACTTCCATAACATGACATTTTAAGGTGTTTGCTTACAATCTGTAAGTAAATAGCAGAAGTAAGAGGCCTACAAGATAAGCATTCTCTTTCATCTTGCCAACCTGCGCTGTTATGTTTAGAAGCACAAAAAGGGCCATTCCCCAAACAGGAACGGCCCTTTTCTATCAGATTAAAATGTATTCTTATTTACCTGCTTCAGCAGCTGCTTTCTTATTGATCTTTTTCTTCTGCAATTCGTAAGCGATAGGAGTTGCCACAAACAGAGTAGAATATGTACCAATGATAATACCTAACAAGATCGCGAACGTAAAGCTACGGATTGTTGCACCGCCTAAGATGAAGATACACAATACGACTACCAATGTTGTTAATGATGTATTGAAAGTACGGGACAAAGTCGAGTTCAATGCATCGTTGATCACCTGGTAACGGTCACGCTTCGGATACAGACCGATTGTTTCACGGATACGGTCGAACACAACTACGGTATCGTTGATAGAATAACCGATAATTGTCAAGATAGCCGCGATAAAGGTCTGGTCGACTTCCATAGAGAAAGGCAATACCTTCCAAAGCAACGTGTAGAATGAAATAATACACAAAGTCGTTACAGCTACAGAAGCGAATGCACCGACAGAGAATGAGATGTCGCGGAAACGAAGCAAGATGTAAGCCGCCATACAGAACATAGCGAATACAACAGCGAGGAACGCAGCGTTCTTGATATCGTCTGCCATACTCGGTCCCACCTTCTGTGAGCTCTGGATATACTGATCCGTGAACTGAGCCAATGTCGTTCCTTCCGGAAGCAATGACTTGACACCTTCAAACAATTTATTTTCGATTTCCTGGTCAATAGCCGGATCGTTGTCCTCGATCTTATAGTTGGTGGATACACGGACTTGGTCGGGAGTACCGATCTGGATAACACTAACGGAACCGTCCAACTGCGCATCCAACAGATTGCGGACTTCGTCAGTCTTCACATCCTGGGCGAAACGAATCACATAGTTACGTCCACCGGTGAAGTCGATACCGTTGTTCAACCCGATAGTAGACATGGAGATCGCACCTAAAACGATGATAGCAACCGGAATCAAATAGCCTACTTTACGAGCTCCAAGGAAGTTGATCTTCGGATTCGTCAACAAGTCTTTCGTAATAGAAGTCGTAAAGGTTACGTTCTTCAGTTTATCTTTAGCCAACAGTGCTTCATAGACGATACGAGTCAAGAAGACAGCCGTCAGGAAGGATGCACCCAAACCAATCATCATCGTCGTGGCAAAACCACGGATAGGGCCTGTACCGAAGTAGAACAACACAAGACCGGTGATGATAGAAGTCAAGTTCGAGTCAAAGATAGCAGAGAATGCGTTGCTATAACCATCAGCGATTGCTTTGCTCAATGATTTGCCGGCACGAAGTTCTTCTTTTGTACGTTCATAGATCAACACGTTGGCATCGACAGCCATACCCAGTGTCAACACCATACCGGCAATACCTGGCAATGTAAGGACAGCCTGGAAAGAGGCAAGGATACCCATTGTGAAGAAAATGTTCAATACCAAAGCACCGTCGGCGATCAAGCCCGGAAGGACTCCATAGAAGGCACACATATAGAACATCAGCAGAACCAAAGCCAAAGCAAATGAGATAACACCGGAGTTGATAGCTTCCTGACCCAAAGACGGACCGACAACGTCTTCCTGTACGATATGTACGGAAGCTGCCATCTTACCAGACTTCAACACGTTAGCCAAGTCCTTCGCTTCTTCCGGAGTAAAATGGCCTGTGATCTGAGAACGTCCACCTGTGATTTCCACCTGTACGTTCGGAGCCGAATAAACCATATCGTCAAGAACGATAGCAACCGCTTTACCGATATTTTCTTTTGTCAGACGCGCCCATGCTTTAGCACCTTCTGCGTTCATCACCATATCGACAACCTGTTCGGAACGTCCGGCCTGCTGAACGAAGTCTGCATTGGCATCCGTAACGACATCCCCACCTAAGGCCGGCGTACCGTCACGATTCGTTTTCTTGATTGCATATAAATAAAAGAACTGTTCTTTTTCATCAATAGCCTTTACACCCCATTTCAAAGAAAGGTTACGCGGAAGAAGATCCTTCACCTGCTTCATGTTCAAGTATTCATCGATCTTAGCCATATCTTTCTTATCAGCAATACCGACAACCGGACCGGATGCCAACTGTCCGTTATACTGATTGATCTGCAGAACGGCGAACAACGGATGCAGCTTTGCAAATTCTTCCATACTTTGGGCAGCCTGTGCTTCAGGTTTGTCTTCACCAATCTTAGCCAGCAAAGAGTCTGCGTCGTTAGTTGTTTCGGCGGCAGCATTGTCGGCAACCACTTCGCTTGTTGCTTCGACAGTTGTTGTTTCCGAACCTTCGGCAGCAGTATCATCCGATTTCAGGATTGTAGCCAACATATTATCGGCAGCAACCAGCTGCTGGTAGATTTCCGGCAAGTCGTATGTTTCCCAGAATTCGAGGTTGGCACTACCCTGTAACAATTTACGCACACGTTCCGGTTCTTTCACTCCCGGAAGTTCAACCAAGATACGACCGGCAGTTTCCAGACGCTGGATGTTCGGGGACACCACGCCGAAACGGTCGATACGAGTACGCAATACGTTAAATGAATTATCGATAGCACTCTGCAACTCATCCTTCAATACGGCAATAACCTGTGCATCCGAGCTCTGCGGAGTGATTTTGTCTTTCAATTCGAAAGTACTGAAAATAGCGGATAAACGGGCGCCATTATCTAATTTCTTATACTCTTCTGCAAATAGATCAATAAAGTCCTTCTGACTCGCAGCTTGGTTCTCATAGGCCAAATCCAATGCTTTGTTGAAGTTCTCATCCTGGTTGTTGTTTGAAAGCGAGCGGATTACATCAGCCACATTCAATTCCAGAACGACGTTCATACCGCCCTTCAAGTCAAGTCCTAAACTAATTTCCATTTCACGGCACTCCTTGAGCGTATAGCCCAACCATACCTTCTGAGTAGATAACGAGTCCAAATAAGAACTCTCTTTTACCGGATCTCCACCTGCATACTCAGCGGCTTTACTGTTGTAATGTCTTGTCACGAACGAGAATGACAGATAAAACATACAGACAAGCGTAAGTAACACCGCAAAGACCTTTACAAATCCTTTGTTTTGCATTTGAATCTTATGTTTATGTTATTATTCGTTTTTTCACAGGGTGCAAATATAGGCTTTTTTTCTTTGTCCAACAGTAATTAGATTAATTTATTTGTCACACTCTTAGTTTATTTCAGCCACAATTATATATCTTTGCCCGTAAAAAACATAAGTAAAGAATAACCATGAAGCAACTTTTATTATTAACACTATTTATCCCGACCCTACTCTGGGCTCAGGACGATTCCAAGTATTTAGCCGGAGCTGTTCCCCTCGAGAATGGTAAAGTAGTATTTGCAAAAGAGATAAACGCACCTTCTTTTTCAAAAGATGAAGTATATGACAGAATGTTGGACTGGGCAGACGGTTTCTTCAGTGAAGACGGTAACCGCGTCGTCTATTCCGACAAGGCAAAAGGCGACATCGCCGCTGTAGGACAAGCCAATCTGGTGTTCCAGAGCACGGCCCTTTCTTTGGACCGTACGGAAATGAACTATCGTGTCACGATGGAATGCGAGAACCAGAAATGTGTTATGAAAGTAGCCGGTATCCGTTACGAATATAATGTATCTTACCAGCGTGAGCCGGAAAAATACACTGCCGAAGAATGGATTACCGATAAATATTGTTTGAACAAGGATAAGACCAAACTGAATCGGGGCAACGGCAAGTTCCGTAGAAAGACAGTCGATTTCATTGACGAAATGTTCGCTTCCGCCTCTGCCGCTTTAGGCGCACAGGTAGCCGCCAATGTAGTTCCGGCAACTCCGGTCACTCCGGCCCGGACTGTGACACCTGCCCAGGCCACCCAAACGGCAACTCCGGTTCCGGCAAAAGAAGGATATGTGGCTTTTGCCGCCGACAAGGTTCCGTCTACATTACTACAGATGTTACCGGAAAGTGACATGCAGGTCGCATCTGCCGGTAAGCCGGATACAAAAGAAACATCCGCCCAGTGGAAAGGCACGGGTAATATGTTCGGCAAATCGATCGCCTCGATCGCTATCAGCAAAGACAGTCCTGTTTATAAAGAAATAGGCAACAACGACACATACAGCCTGTCTTTCTTCAAAAAAGGTGAAAACGGGGATGCCTGGTTGATCATCGACTGCCGCAAGCAGGGCGAAACGGCAGAAGGTGGGCAGATAACCGTTATCGGTGAAATCATTAATGTATGGATGAAATAGCCAGGATATGAAAAAACTGTTTTTCCTTCTATTGATTATGTTCCCTGCGCTGGCAATGGCACAGGGACATAAAGGTGAAGTCGACGAGTGTGCTCCGATGAAAAACGGGAAAGTATGCTATCGCGACACTGTCCATGTGAATGATATGGGCCAGGACCAGATATTCGAAGTAATCAATCAATGGGCGAAGAAAAGCTATGCAAAAGATGTATTCCTGTCGAATGTCAATTCCAAGAAGTCGAAAGGGACTATCAATGTTTCTTCCAAAGTCGAGATGCTGTTGAATGACACGGACAAAACGATCATCAAATACAAGATGAAGATCAGCTGCCATGACAACAGTTACTCGGCTGAAGTAAGCAATATCGTTTACCAATACGATCCTCTGAACAATAAGAAGTTCAAAACGTATTCTGCAGAAAGCGTAATCGCCAATAATGGCAAAAGCAATACAGTTGCCTTGATCAAGGACCCGAAGCTGTTCTGCAACGCCACGTTCTTCTTCGTCGAGAACCTGTTCGCCGATATCCTGGATGCAGTAAACGATGCAGAACTGTAGCATGAAAAGTTAATTCCATAAGCATGGAACATAAGTTTCATCGGCATGAAACAAAAGTTCCATAGGTATGAAACAAGAATTCCCCTATAGAGAAACGATGGTTTCTTTATAGGGGAATTTCTCATATACTATAATGTAGGAGCCGGGGCATCCTTATCTTTCTCGTCCGGCTTGATGATGTTCTTGACGGTTTCACCGATCGGCAGTTTATCTAATACGCCGAGACTCGGAGCGACCGTCTTCACCAATTGGTTAAGGAAGTTGCCGGTAGCGCCATTTCCACCATCGAATACAGTAATATTGCCTAGGTTGATATGCTCGAATGCCTTCACCTGTTCGCCTGCGATCTCTTTCCACTGGTCGACCATCTTGTACTGGATCGCAATCGCCGGATTCGATTCGGCAGCTTCGACCATCGCCCGGAAGCCATCGGCTTCGGCCAGTAATGACTTCTTCTTACCGTCAGCCTCGGCTTCCAGCTTCATACGGATGGCAGAGGCTTCGGCCTCTGCCTGTGCCAACAGTGCCTTCGCGCGTGCTTCCGCTTCACGGATTGTCTTTTCGGCAACAGCATCGGCTTGCAGGATAGCTTCCTGTTTAGCAACTTCGGCAGGAACGATCTTTTGGGCTTTCAAAGCTGATTCGACCTTTTTTGCCTTTGCTTCTTCCACTTCCTTCTGGGCAATCTCGCGGGCAGCCTGGACAGCGGCTTCCGAACGGGCAGCGGCTTCACCAGCTTTTTTATCGGCATCCGCCTGTGTCACGGCAAGTTCGGAATTAGAAAGTGCGATATCTTTACCGGCTTCATTTCGTCCGATGGCAGCTTTCTTCTCTGCATCGGCCTTTTTGATTTCCATATCGGAGTTCAGTTCGGCAATACGGCTTTCCTTTTCCGTGTTGGCCTTCTCGATATTAATATTCTTCTCGGCCTCTGCTTTTGCAACCTGAGACTCCTTTTCGGCATTGGCGATGGCTACCTGAGAGATACGATCCTTATCGGCATTGGCCACCGAGATCTCCTGCTGCTTCTTGGTTTCGGCAATAGCGATATCCTGATCCTTGCGGGTTTCGGCAACTTTTGTTTCACGTTCCTTAATCTGGTTGGCAATTTTGATGGCTCCTAACTTTTCCTGTTCTTCGATGTTGGCCTGCGCCTCGTTCAAGGCTTTGCTTTCGGCTTCTTTACCGAGATTGACGATATAGTTGGCGGCATCACGAATATCACTGATGTTGATATTCATCAGATAAAGACCGAACTTGCGAAGTTCCGTATCGATATTCTCGCGTACCTTGGACAGGAATTTATCACGATCAGAATTCAATTCCTCGATTGTCATATCGGCAATCACCAGACGCATCTGCCCATAAACGACATCCGTAATCAAGTTTTGTTTGTCTTCAGATTGCAACCCAAGCAAACGTTCGGCTGCGTTCTGCATCACTTCGGGATCGGTACTGATGGCAACCGTAATAGTTGTCGGCACGTCCACGCGGATATTCTGGGCAGACAAGGCGCCGGTCAGTTTGCAATCGATCTGCAAAGGTTTCATGGAGAGGAATTCGTATCCTTGAATAATCGGCCATACGAAAGCAGCACCTCCATGATAAAGCTTGGCAGACTTTTCCCCTGAAGTCTTACCATAAACCACCAATACCTCATCACTCTTACATTTCCTGTAACGCGAGAGGATACCGATAAACGAAATGATGACCACTACAACCAATATAGCGACCATGATTAACATTTCCTGTGTCATAATTTTAATAGATTTGTTATTTACTGAATATACATAATTCCCGATTCCACTTTGACGATCGCAGCCCTGTCACCGGTCTGATATTTCCGGTTCTCAAGCGAGCGGACATCCATTTCACGCAAGGCTCCATTAACGGCAATCTGCACAATATAGCGATCCCCATCATGCGCATAGATCGTGCACTCCCTCCCCAACAAAGCTTCCGGTTTCTCCGGCTTATTCTCTTTCTGCAATTGCCAGGCTTTCTTATACAGGAACCAGAGAACAAACACAAAGACAAGTCCTACCAGAATACCGGCCACATAAGACGAGATCTCCGTTCCCTGTGTGATATACATATACCATCCCATACCGATGCAGAAATGCGTCAGTCCCTTAAAAGAAATGACACTGCCGATATCGGCATCCATATCGACATCCGTATCGATTTCACCAAAAAAGATGGAGACAATAAACTGAATCAGAAAGATCGCCGTAGCAACGAGGGCCACCGTAAGGAAGATTGTGCTTGTCATGATCGCCTTAATTTAATTAGGCTGGTAAGATATGAAAAAAATCAGTTTCCTGCAACCGATTTCTTATTTTCAATCACCCTCTTTCAATTGCAAATAACACCACATCGGATAATGGTCGGAATAACGAACCTTGTCGATCGTGCAGTTGATTGGTTTCATGTTGTCGGAATGCAGGATATTGTCGATCCGGAACCAGAAGAAGTTTTCATTGTAAGTAACTCCGACACCACGGCCAGAAGCGGCATAAGCATCTTTCAAAGGTCCCTGGATCGTACGATGGGCATAAGAAATAGGTGTATCGTTGAAGTCACCGCAGACCAATATATAATCGGTATCGATCTTTTTAATTTCCTCGGCAACTGCTCTCGCCTGGCGGGCACGTATCTGGAAGGCCGGCCCCAACTTCTGTTCGATGGAACTTCTCAGGCCGTCGAGCGTTTCGGAATTCAGATTCTTGATAAATGCGGAGTAATGGCTCCGGTCCTCCATCGTCAGCTTGAACGATTCCAGGTGGTTATTGATTAAAGTCAGCTTCTTTCCGTTTATATTCAGTTCATGGATGGACGAGCCGTTGAAAGAGCTCTCATACTTGATCTTACGGGACTTGGAGATCGGGTATTTGGAAAACACGGCTATATTGAATTTGAGCGTACCGGAGGTTCCAATCGGGATAATGGAGCGATACCTATACATCTTCAAGGCATTGGCGATCTTCTGATTCGTCAAAAAGTTCTTGGAAGTACCTACTGCATATTCCTGCAGACATACGATATCCGCACCGGAATTCGCAATATACCGTATGATCGGATTCGGAGAATCTTCCGTATGGCCTTTATAACCGAATCCCATGACATTATAAGTCAAGACTTTCAGTACGTTCTCTTTCGGGATATCGCTCATTCTGTCATGGAAAGGGAAATAACGGGTTACAGGCCCCTTACAGATCAGGAACGAACATAGTCCGACCAATACGAACCGCCACTCCCAAAGGAACAGCCAATAAATAACAAAACAGAGGTTCAAAACGCAGAACACAGGAAATCCCAACCCAAGATAAGAGAAGAGCACACTCCTGTCCGGTGAAATCCTGTCCGAGAAGGCCGAAGCAATGAATAGCAGGATCACTATCACATTGGCAGTACCGACTACAGATTTAAACAGAATCCTGATCGCTTTAAACCGCTCGCTCATTTTTTGCTAGCCTCAAATAGTTTTTTCTTTTCTTCTGCCGAAAGACTTTCGTAACCGGAACGTTTTAATTTATCCAATATTGCATCCAGATCGACTGTTTCCCGATGTTTACGGGCATTATATTCATAATCGGTCTCCGGACGTTTATAGGTCACACGCATTTTGGGTTTCCTTTTTCCCAGATTCACCACCCAGTCGAGCAGGCGGTTCATAGGGGCTGTCAAATCTTTGCCTTCCTTGATCCGGGCAGCAAACCAAATACCGAATAACGCTCCTCCGATATGGGCGATATGGCCGCCGGCATTCGTCGATGTAATGGCCAGCAAGTCTATCACAAATGTAAACAGGGCCAGATAAATCAGCTTGATCCTTCCGATCAGGAACAGACCGATCTCCAAATCTTTCCGGTAGAAAGAGACGGCAAACACAATGGCCATAACCGAAGCTGACGCACCCATCAAATAACTATAAGCAGCAACTGTACGGAAATAAGGGAATATGTTGTATGCCACAAGAAACAAGACCGCCCCGGCAATACCTCCTAACAGATACAAACCTCCTAATTGCCGCTCACTGAAAAAAGTAAGGAACAAACCGCCAAACCAATATAACCACAGCATATTAAACAGAATATGCAAGAAGTCGAAATGCGTGAACATATAAGTGATGATCGTCCACGGCCGGTACAGAAGCAATTCGGGAGACGAAGGCACCTGTAGATACTGCAAAAACGGGAAACCACTCAGATTGAACAGCATCAGGATCACACTTGTCAACCGTATAATAACAAACAACCCGACATTGATATAAATCAGTTTTGCCAGGATATTACCGGAATTGAAAGTCCGTTTGAGATTAATAAAAATATCGCCCATTGCCTATATCTTTCTTTTTCCAATATCGAACCAGGAAATAACCGAACAACATACCACCCAAATGTGCAAAATGCGCCACCGAATCACCACCGTTGTTAGCAACCCCCATAAACAATTCGGCCAATCCGTAAAAGATCACGAAGTATTTGGCTTTGATAGGAATCGGGATGAACATCAGATACAACGGGACATTTGGGAATAACATGGCAAACGCCAGCAAAATACCGAATACAGAACCCGAAGCACCGATCGTAATCAGATAGTTTAACGAAGGATCTCCTGCAACCAGCTGTGCCAGCGTAACCCCGTTCGCACTTGCGAAAGAATGAACGGAATACAGCCAAACCAGCTCCTGCGTGATACCCGCACCGATACCCGTCACCATGTAAAAGGTCAGGAAGCGCTTCGGTCCCCAGACATTCTCCAGTACACGCCCGAACATATACACACCGAACATATTGAAAAACACGTGCGCAAACGAATGGGTATCATGCATGAACATATAAGTCACAAACTGAAAAGGATAGAAATCCTTCACACCCGAAAAGTGCAGTCCGAATAACTGAACTAAATCAATCCCGACTTTAGGCAAAACAAGGCTCGCTACCCAAAACAACAGGTTGATAATGATAAGGTTTTTCGTAACCATCGGGATGCTGCTCAGGAATCCCGAACTATTTTGATTCATCATATATTTATCAATTTAAGGACAAAGGTATATATATTTTGGTAGTTTTCTGACAAAATAGCACTAAAACATAGTAAATCAATAAAAAAAACTCTTTTTTTCTTTGCGATATATCAAAATAGAATTACATTTGACACCGACTTTTTAGGCTATCACAAAAATTGTTTAATATATTAATTATCAAACCATCATGAACAAAACAGAATTTATCAATGCTGTAGCGGAAAAATCCGGTTTAAGCAAAGTTGATGCAAAGAAAGCTGTAGAAGCTTTTGTTGAAACAGTATCTAGTGAATTAAAAGAAGGCGGCAAAGTAGCCCTTTTAGGTTTTGGTTCTTTCTCTGTTGCTGAAAAAGCTGCACGTAAAGGTGTTAACCCGAAGACTAAACAACCAATCGAAATTCCGGCACGCAAATCAGTTAAATTTAAAGCTGGCGCCGAATTGACAGAAATCATCAAGTAAATTAGTCTCACACTCTCAATAGTAAAAAGGCACTCCACCATCGGAATGCCTTTTTTATTGCATGCCGGTTACTTTATCAAATCATAGTTATCTCTTTCCAACCCACACCAATCTTATGGTTTTTACAAAATAAACCTGTACCTTTGCAGACAAAATAAATCCGAACATATACTAAACGAATATGGTTATCGAACAACAGATTACCGGTGCGATTATTACCGGCATAAAAGAACTGTATGGCGCCGATGTAACGGCCAACCAGGTGCAACTGCAAAAGACAAAAAAAGAGTTCAAAGGACATCTGACTCTGGTAGTTTTTCCCTTCCTTCGCATGTCGAAGAAATCACCGGAACAGACAGCCCAGGAAATTGGCGAATACCTGCTCCGGCATGAACCGGCTGTAGCCGAATTTAATGTAATCAAAGGATTCCTCAACCTGACCATCGCTTGTGCCTGCTGGATCGATTTATTAAACGGGATCAACGGACAGCCGTCATACGGGATCGTTCCCGTAACGGAACAGTCTCCGCTGGTCATGATCGAATATTCTTCCCCCAATACCAACAAGCCGCTCCACCTCGGACACGTACGCAACAACCTGTTGGGTTACAGCCTGTCCGAGATCATGAAGGCAAACGGCAATAAAGTGGTAAAGACGAACATCGTAAACGACCGCGGTATCCATATCTGCAAGTCCATGCTCGCCTGGCAGAAATGGGGCAACGGCGTGACTCCCGAAACGGCCGGCAAAAAAGGCGACCACCTGATCGGTGATTTCTATGTCCTTTTCAGCAATAAACTGAAAGAAGAGACTGCCGCTCTCGAAGCAAAAGGCATGACAAAAGAAGAAGCCGAAGCCGCTTCTCCCTTGATGGCCGAAGCACGCGAAATGCTCCGGAAATGGGAAGCCGGCGACAAGGAGGTACGTGCTCTTTGGGAAATGATGAACAACTGGGTGTACGCCGGATTCGACGAGACATACAAAATGATGGGCGTAAACTTCGATAAGATCTATTACGAATCACAGACCTACCTGGAAGGTAAGGGCAAAGTGCTGGAAGGACTCGACAAGGGCATTTTCTACCGCCGTGAAGACGGTTCCGTATGGGCAGACCTGACAAAAGACGGCCTGGATGAAAAACTGCTGCTCCGTGCCGACGGCACTTCCGTCTACATGACACAGGATATCGGAACTGCCAAATTGCGTTTCGACGACTATCCTATCAACAAAATGATCTATGTGGTAGGAAACGAACAGAACTACCATTTTCAGGTATTGTCCATCCTGTTGGATAAATTAGGTTTCGAATTCGGCAAAGGCCTTGTACATTTCTCTTACGGCATGGTCGAACTGCCGGAAGGCAAGATGAAAAGCCGCGAAGGAACGGTTGTTGATGCCGACGACCTGATGGAAGAGATGGTGGGTACAGCCCGCGAAATCTCGCAGGAATTGGGCAAAGTGGACGAGATGACACCGGAAGAAGCCGAAAACATTGCCCGCATGGTCGGCCTCGGTTCCTTGAAATATTTCATTCTGAAAGTGGACCCGCGCAAGAACATGACCTTCAACCCGAAAGAATCGATCGACTTCAACGGTAATACCGGTCCGTTCATCCAATACACCTACGCCCGCATCCGTTCCGTTTTGCGTAAAGCAGCCGAGCAGGGCATCGTTTTACCGGAACAACTACCGACAACGACTACTATCTCCGAAAAGGAAGAAAACCTGATCCAGATGATAGCCGACTACGCTTCCGTCGTTCGCGAAGCAGGAAAGGAATACAGCCCCGCCCTCATCGCCAACTACACGTACGACCTGGTAAAAGAATACAACCAGTTCTATCACGATTTCTCTATCCTCCGCGAAGAGAATGAAGAAGTGAAGGAGTTCCGCCTTGTCCTCTCCGCCAACGTAGCCAAGATTGTCAAATCGGCCATGTCGTTATTGGGGATCGAGGTTCCGGAAAGAATGTAATATATGCCGGCAAACAAACAATGCCGGCTACAATCAAAAAGAACCCGGTTCACAGATGACGCGAATCGGGTTCTTTTTCTTTTATCAAGCTTTCTTTTTACGCGTTGCCTTCTTTGTCGCCGGCTTTTCACCCGCTTCCGCTATGATCTTCTTACAATCTTCCAGTGTCAGGGAAGCCGGGTCGGTTATCGTCTTCGGAATACGATAGTTCGCTTTCTGATAAGAGATATAAGGACCAAAACGACCTTTCAGGATTTCCATCTCCGGATCTTCCTCGAACTTCTTGATAAACCGTTGTTCGTCTTTTTCCCTTTTACCATCGATCAGGGCGATTGCTTCCTCAGCCGTGATCGTAAGCGGATTCAAATCTTTCGGAATAGAAACGAATTTACCATCATGACGGATAAACGGCCCGAAACGACCGACGGCAGCCACCATCACTTTACCTTCATATTCACCGACCGTACGAGGAAGGTCGAAGAGTTTCAAAGCCTCTTCCAATGTAATCGTATCGATGGACTGACCTTTCATCAGAGAGGCAAACTGAGGTTTCGGCGCCTCTTTGTCGTCAGCATGGGCCACTCCGATCTGAACGACAGGACCGTAACGTCCGATCTTCACAAACACCGGATTTCCGCTCTTCGGATCGATGCCTAGTTGACGTTCCCCTACTTTATGTTCGGTCTTAACGGCAGCCGTAGCCTCTACGATCGGATGGAAAATCTTATAGAATTTATCGATAGCTTTTGTCCAGACCAGTTCTCCTTCCGCAACCGAGTCGAATTCCTTTTCTACGCTGGCCGTAAAGTTGTAATCCAAGACATCCGGGAAATACTCCATAAGAAAGTCGTTTACTACCGTACCGATGTCGGTCGGCATCAGTTTATTGCGGTCGGCCCCGACCATCTCAGTCTTCTCCGTCTCCTTGATCTTTCCCTTGGACAGAGAAATAATCGTGTAAGTACGTTCCACGCCTTCCTTATCTCCTTTCACCACATATTCGCGGTTCTGGATCGTCTGGATAGTCGGTGCATAGGTGGACGGACGTCCGATACCCAGTTCCTCCAAACGGCGAACCAGGCTGGCTTCCGTATAGCGCGGAGGCCGCTGCGTGAAACGTTCTGTTGCCACGATATCTTTCAACGACAGGACTTCATGAAGTTTTACCGGAGGAAGCAAGCCGTTTTCCTGTTCCTTCTCCACTTCGTCGTCGTTACTTTCCATATAAGCCTGAAGGAAACCTTCGAAACTGATCACTTCGCCGACAGCGACAAAACGTTCCGTCTGCCCGCTGATACCGACCGAAATAGTCGTGCGCTCCAATTCGGCATCCGCCATCTGGCAAGCGATCGTACGTTTACGGATCAGTTCATACAACTTCTTTTCCTGCGAAGAGCTTCCTGCCTCCACATTACTGATATAGGTCGGACGAATCGCCTCATGCGCTTCCTGTGCTCCCTTGCTTTTGGTATGATATTGGCGGAACTTATAATATTTCTCACCGTATGTTTCAAAAATAGCCTCTTTCGCCGTACCCAATGCCAGATCACTCAAGTTCACGGAGTCAGTACGCATATAAGTGATCAATCCTGATTCATATAAACGTTGTGCGATCATCATCGTCTGCGACACGGAGTATCCTAACTTACGAGCCGCTTCCTGCTGCAAAGTGGAAGTCGTAAAAGGAGGAGCTGGCGATTTCTTTACCGGCTTCGTCGTGATATCGTCAATCGTAAACGAAGCATTCTTACAGGATTCCAAAAAGGCTTCCACCTCTTTCTTATCCTTTAAACGGCGATTCAACTCAGCTTTCAACACCGTCGTTCCATCAGGCAGGATGAAATTTGCAATCACCCGGAAAGCCGCCTCACTCACAAATTCATTGATCTCCCGCTCCCGCTCCACAATCAGACGAACAGCCACCGATTGTACGCGCCCGGCCGATAAAGCCGGCTTTACCTTACGCCATAAAATCGGCGAAAGTTCGAATCCCACGATACGGTCCAACACACGGCGTGCCTGTTGGGCGTTCACCAAATTAATATTGATATCACGTGGGGTTTCAATAGCATGCAGAATGGCATTCTTAGTAATTTCATGAAAGACGATACGTTTGGTATTTTCGGGTTTCAGTCCCAACACTTCATACAGATGCCAGGATATTGCTTCTCCCTCGCGGTCCTCATCGGAAGCGAGCCATACCTGTTCGGCTGACTTGGCTTCGGATTTTAGTTCGCTGACCAGCTTCTTTTTGTCGGCCGGAATCACATACTGCGGAGTATAGTCATGTTCGATGTCAATACTAAACTCTTTCGTCTTCAGATCGCGGATATGACCATAGCTCGACATAACCTTATAATCTTTTCCGAGGAACTTTTCAATGGTTTTTGCCTTAGCGGGTGACTCCACTATTACCAGATTTTTTTGCATAATAACGTCTTATCTTTTTGAAATCGGATGCAAACTTACACAAAATCTATGATTTATGATTTATCATTTATGATTTATGATTTAAATTTGCACTTTATCTGCCCAAATCGGCATCTATAATTCATAAATTATAAATCATAAATCTCGAGATGGAAACTATTAAACAACTCATTACCGACGGTAAAACAGATGAAGCAATCCGTTTGTTGGACGAATACATAGAAAAACACGCATCTTCCGATGAAGCGTATTATTTACGTGGCAATGCCTATCGCAAAAAAGGGGATATCCGGCAGGCCCTGAACAACTATCTTACAGCGATGGATCTGAACCCCGACAGCCCCGCACAAATCGCCCACGATCAACTGATTTCAATCATGAACTTCTACAACAAAGACATGTTCAACCAATAAGAAAGGCCGCATCTATCACAGACACAGCCTTTCGATGTTAAATCAAAACTATTATGAATAAAAAAAATTTACTTCAATAAAGAGCAGGGACAAAGATTATCTTTCTCAATATCTTTGAAATAGTTATATGTACCGACTTTAAGATCTGCGCAGGCAGCTTCATCGGCAACAATAATTCCCTTCGGATGCATCTGTAAAGCTGTGATAGTCCACATCTGGTTTACCGCACCTTCAACAGCCTGCTGCAAAGCACGAGCTTTGTTGTGACCGTTCACCATGATCAGCACCTCTTTTGCATCCAACACCGTAGCAACACCGACCGTAACGGAAGTCTTCGGAACTTTGTTGACATCGTTGTCGAAGAAACGGGAATTAGCGATGATCGTATCAGTTGTCAAAGACTTTACACGGGTACGGGAAGATAAAGAAGAACCCGGCTCGTTGAAAGCGATATGTCCGTCAGGACCGATACCGCCCAGGAACAGATCCACGCCACCGGCAGCTTTCATCTTTTCTTCGTAAGCAGCACATTCGGCTTCCAGATCTTCTGCGTTTCCATTCAGAATATTCACATTCTCCGGCTTGATGTCGATATGGCTGAAAAAGTTATTCCACATGAAAGAATGATAGCTTTCAGGATGATCTTCCGGCAAACCTACATATTCGTCCATGTTGAAAGTGATGATATTCTGGAAAGAGATCACACCCTGTTTGTTCAGTTCGATCAGATTTTTGTACATGCCCAAAGGAGATGAGCCGGTAGGCAAGCCCAATACAAATGGTTTCTCTGCCGTAGGATTCGCTTTCTTAATCTTAGCAGCGACATAATTAGCAGCCCACTTTGATAGTTGCTCGTAATTAGGTTCAATAATTAGTCTCATACGTTTACGTTTAATTTAATTCTTTCGTGCCTAAAGGTAACACCTTTATTCTATCTAACCAAGAATTTTCCATTTTCAATTCTCTATTTTCAATTTTCTGGCCATTTCTTCTCCCAAAGCCCAACATTCTTCATACTTATCTGCCTTCAGAGCTTGTTTCTGCTCAACCGGAGCCCCTACAACTTCCCATTTCATCTTCTCACCGAATGCCGCTAAGTTTTTCACCGCAGCTCCCGCCCAGGTGAAAGAGCCGAAATAACCGTAAAGACGATGTTTCACTTCACGTGTTTCGATCTTATCCAGAATTGATTCGATTTCCGGGAACAGGCGGTTACTGTAAGTCGGACTACCGATTATCAATCCCTTATATTTGAAAATATCTTTCAAGACATAAGATGCAGGGCTCTTGCTCACATTGTGCATGACGATATTCTTCACCCCGTTCGCGGCCAAAGAAACGGCAATCGCTTCTGCCATCTGTTCAGTATTGCCATACATGCTACCGTACACGATTGTCGCACCTTCTTCACCTTCATAACGGCTCATACGGTCATAAATATCGATCGCCTTCGCTGCATATTCGCGCCAAACCGGGCCGTGAGTCGAACAAATCGTCCGGATATCCAAAGCCGACAACTTCTGCAAAGCACGCTGTACCGGATTTCCATATTTACCGACGATATTGGAATAATAACGGAGCATTTCCTCCCAATAATGTTCCACATTCATTTCAGAGTCGATCACACCGCCATCCAACGTTCCGTAAGTACCGAAGGCATCGGCAGAGAACAGGATTTTATCAGTCGAATCGTAAGTGACCATTACTTCCGGCCAGTGTACCATCGGAGCCATATAGAAAGACAGTTGGTGATGTCCCACGCTCAGAGTGTCTCCTTCCTTCACTTCATACAATCCCGTCGAAATACCATGATACCCATTCAACATACCGAAAGTCTGCTTATTTCCGACAATCTGGACATCCGGATACTGCTGGCGCAACAAACGGATACTGCCCGCATGATCCGGTTCCATGTGGTTCACTATCAAAAAATCCAAAGGACGCCCGTCAAGAGCATCCGCTATTTTTTTCAGGAAAATATCGGAATAACACACATCCACCGTATCGACCAGAACCGTTTTTTCGTCCACGATCAGATAGGAATTATAAGATACACCGTAAGGCAAAGGCCACATATTCTCAAAGAGAGCTTTTTGCCGGTCATTTACCCCTACATAGTAAACTTTATCTGCTATTTCTTTTAACTTATACACGTTGACAATGAATAATTAAAAATTAATAATTAAAGAATCAATTCTTCTTCATTTCTTTTCCAAGCCGCATGGCACGCCATACGAAATAGATACCGACCAAGACGAACGGAATACTGAGCCATTGCCCCATATTCAGCATCATATCAGCCTCGAACTCTTCCTGGTTATTTTTCAAAAACTCAATGAAGAAGCGCGAACCGAATACGCAAATCATAAATACGCCGAAGATAAGTCCCTCCTTCTTCCAGGCATCTTTTTTGAAGTAGAGCCACATACAAATAGCGAAAGTCACCAAATAGCTGGCGGCTTCATAGAGCTGTGTTGGATGGCTGGGAACGGTAAAAACGGGAGCTGCCCCTCTTTTCCAAGCATGCAGGTTTTCAATAAAACGAAATCCCCAAGGCAGATCTGTCGGATGTCCATATATTTCATGATTCATCAAGTTTCCTAAACGAATCATGGCAGCCACAAGGCCGGTAGGAACCACCAGTTTGTCGAATGCCCAAAGCATGCTCCGATGGCTCACCCGTTTAGAGTAAAAATAGATGGCGATGATTATACCCAACGTTCCCCCATGACTGGCAAGTCCTCCCTCCCAAACTTTCAGAATTTCGAGCGGATTCGCCAGATAATAATCCGGAGCATAAAACAGACAATGCCCCAAACGGGCACCGATCACTGTCCCCAACATCGTATAAATCAGCAGGGAGTCTATCCATGCAGGATTGAGTTTCTCTCTTTTCCACATCTTTTCCACGATCTTGTAACCGATCAGGAAACCGATGGCAAACGCCAGTCCATACCAGCGTATCTCACGCGAACCAATGGAAAAGATGGCGGGATCAGCCGTCCAGGTAATAAAATCAAGCATAATCTTTATCAATTAACAATTGACAACAGACAATTGACAATTTGTACAACCGGATCCCCCTAATTGTCAATTGTCAATTATCCATTGTCAATTCATTTAAACCAGTTTCTTTATTAAGTCTTCTCTTTCGCCATAAAGCATATCGATCACCGGCAATTCGATCATCGTGTAGGCACCGGGCTGTTGTTTGAAACTTGCACGTGCAACACAAACCAGTATCTGGGCAGTAAGAGCCGGGTTGTTGATCTTCATGTCGAATTCGATCAACTGGTTCTGCGTTTTACCGGAAACACCTTTACGAACAAGGTTCACGCCATGTCCCATATCTTTCAGGTCATCCACACAGTCAACCTGGATCACATGCGTTTCATCATGCACGAAATAGTCGTCCGCCTTGATGGCAGCAGCTACTTTATCGAAATCATATCCTTCTTCCACTTCGATATAAACCATACGGCGATGGACGCCTGTCCCCATCGGGATTGTCATAGACAAGGCAGCCTTAACACCTTCGATGGCTTTCACAGCAACAGTATGCCCCATACTCATACCCGGTCCGAAATTCGTATATGTAATTCCTTTCGGAACGATCGCCTGCAACAAAGCACGAACGATAGAGTCGCTTCCCGGGTCCCATCCGGCAGAGATGACAGCAACGGTATTATGAGCTTTCGCTACAGCATCGAGCGAACGGCGCAAATCAACAATACCTCCGTGGATATCGAAACTATCCACCGTATTGATGCCTAAAGAAAGTATTTCTTTGGCGTAAGTCTCTACGCTACGTGTCGGAGTTGCCAGAACAGCTACATCTACTTTATCCAACTTCGTGATAGTATCAGTGACTGTATATCCTTTCAATTCATCCGGAATATCATTCGGATTACGACGTACAACACCAGCTACTTCAAAATCGGGAGCAGCTTCTAGGGCTTCCAATACATACTTTCCAATATTGCCATATCCAACAATGGCAGCTCTAATCTTTTTCATACTTTAGTTTTTACTTTTTCTTCAGCCACAAAAGTAGTTATAATTAGGGGATTGACAAAAGAGGGGTATGTTGTTTTTGTTTAAAATAAAAAGAGGTACCCTCATCCTATGTCATATGTGATGTTTTTATTATCTTGCTTCCTAAAACAAAAAAAGGAAATGACAAACAACAAACTCATATACATCGAAGACGATCAAATCTTAGGGAATTTGATCACACAAGCCTTGGCAGAAAACGGATTTGAAGTAGATTTCAGGACAACATTAAATGGGCTTCAAGACAGTTTGGCTTCCCTGCTGCCGGATTTGCTGATATTGGATATTAAAGTAAACAATCAAAACTGCCTCGACATCCTTCCAGCTATCCGCTCACAATACCCGCAACTCCCAGTTATCATAGCCTCTTCGCATACCGACGGGACAGAGATCATCCGGAGCTACGACACAGGAGCCAACCACTACATCAAAAAACCGTATGACATTACGGAATTGATATTCCAGATTCGAAAACTATTGCAACAGCCCGAAAAACAGACGATAGCGATGTGGACGATCGATACTTATCAGGTAGACACGACCAAACATCTTTTGATTTGTCCGGATAAAAAGATTGAAAAACTATCTCCGAAAGAATTTCTGGTTCTACAAAAGCTATACTCCAATAAAAAACAGGTAGTCACACGCAAACAACTGCTCGAAGAAATATGGGGAAACGATTTGAGCGAAGAAAGCCTGAATAATATTATCTCACAACTCCGCAAAAAATTCACGCAAGATAAATGCATCAGCATCCAAACATATCCATGCATCGGATATCAACTGGATTTCTGACGGACAACCCAACCGGGAGAAACCGAACCTGATTCAGCCTCTCCCGGTTATCAAATCCGCCGATCAGAAATGAAACCGCACTCCGGCATCAATGTGCAAACGAAAGATTCCGGTATGCTCCTCATCTCCATACTCCGCAGAATCTTGCTTCGGTAAAGAGCCTCCGATATATCCAAGGTTCGCTCCGATCCCGACGTGGTCAGACAGATAATATTCCGCCCCGAACAAGAAATCATACCCCACACCCGAAAGAGAAGCGCTCGTGCCTTTCGCTGATTCCCGATACTTGAAATAACCAATACCGAATTTTTCTTCAATCCCCCAACGACCTACTTTTTGTTTCATCACAAACTGAGGCGCCACGTATGCAAGTCCCACTTTCACATCCACATTCGAATACGTAAAGGATGACTTATAGCCCGAATACATCAACCCGGCGCCAAAGCCACTCCTTGCCACCCAATCATAACCTAATTGCCAATCCATACCGTTTTTAGGATTACCCGACGTACCCGAGGGAAGATAAAATTTGCTGGTTATAAAAGCATAACCTACATTAACATAGAAAGTACTATGCTGAAAATCACTTTTAACCACACCGGTAGTATTTTTATCACCAACCGGAGCAGACAAATCAGAAGCTATCCCTGTTTCCCAATTTGCCGTATCTCCGATCCAAAGCATATCGCCTGCAATCTGATGACAGCTGCTACCCAGTAACGATGGCTTCCGATGATCCGTCAATGCCAAAGCATTCCCTCCATTCTTCGCCGTCTCCAATTTTGCCAATGCCACTACTTGTTCATAATTACATTTGGTGGATGCCCCACCATCCACGACTCGTACACTCCCGATCCGCTCTGCCGTTTCCGGCACGGTTTGCCCAACTCCATACAAATGGACTTCATCCGCAGCAATACGGGAAGGATACTTCTTTTCTATGTGCGTCAACACTTTGGGCGCACAACTGCCTAAAAAGATAGGCAGGAGCAGAAAGAGCATAAATTTACCTACATTCATCTTCAGTCTTATATTTTAATTTAAAATCAACCGGTACTACATATTTTATTACTACAGGCTTGTCTTTCTGAAAAGCCGGAGTATCAAATTTTATCAGCCGAGTCACCCTTAAAGCCTCTTGATTCAAATCTTCCCGAATTCCACCTTTAAGGATTCTATGATTAAATGTATAACCAATGGTATCAATTATAAATTCAACATTAACCCTGCCTTGAACAGAATCCAAAACAGCCGATGAAGGATATCGAATGTTTGTTTGTATAAAATGAATCAAATCACCTTTAAATACGGGTGAACTAGAAATCCGAGTTATTAACAAACCTTCCTGAGCAATCCCATCCAAAGCAACGAGTAACATAAATAAAATCGTCTTCATATCTTTTTTAATATTCTACACACATGGATATACAGCAAAAAACTATCGTATAATAAAAGATCACCTGGTTTTGTAGTCATCTTGCTAATATTATAATCACCTTCAACAACATCAAATTCTTATAACATCCTACTTTTCAATAGGGCATCATCGGATTCAGCACTAGGACTTGCGTTACAAGTTTTCGCGACATCTTCATAATTACCTGTTAATGAATGGATACATAATACCTAATGAGTACCGATCTGTTTCATTCAAATCGTTCGGAGCAAAAATAGGATACAAGTAATCCGACTCGATCAGATATACAAAATCGCATTCTAAAGATGTGTCATGCAATAAAAGCTTATTCCCAATCTTCTCCCATTTTCCTTCTGCAATCTTAGCGACATAACGTTCTATCAAAAAATAGATTTGATAATAAAAGCCCTTATCTAAACAAACATGAAGATGTTGATTATAATAATCCCCTAATTGCAGAGGAATTTTATCCATACTCAATTTACTTAAATATCGTTTTCTATTTTCCTCTTTACTCTTATATTCTTTCTTTATGTCCAAAAAATATTCATACTCAAAATAATTATATTCATCCTCATATACAAAACATTTTTCTTTCATAAATAAAAATCCTTTATCTACAATAAGATCTGAATCATTCTTCCTTAACACTATAGTTGAATTAGTCATTACATCATTTAAAATAAAATGATTATCATCCGTACAAATTGAACCAAACGATAAAAACAAACATAAAACAATATCACTGCCAAACGCGTGTTCTTCCAGAGTAATACAAAACTCCTTCCTTGTTTCCTGTATAAGCAGATAACACGTAATATTCCTATTATAAAAAAGATTATCCATTACATACATACGCACCAATGACTTTTTAGAATTATTTTGCATATAAAACAACTTGCATTTATTCACTTAAAGTAAGAAGGAAAAGCCCATTCTCCTGTTGTTGAATCTTTTTTTGCTGTTAAAAAATAATAGCTACAAACAGACCTATCACCATTCCTCGCTGGAACAAATTTTAATTTATTACTCCATTCAAGAATGAGAGATGCGTCAAATTCAGATATCCCCTTTTCTTTATTAAAGACTTTTGTATCCATGATAGTAATACAATTTGGCAAACCTTCTTCATCAATCAGTACAAGAAGAGTTAAATAATCATCACAATTTGACTTTGACAATTGTTTGCAAATTAAATTAAGATATTGTTCAGACGATAGATCCAATTTCGGAGGAACATCACAATAAGTAATTGGAACATCATTTATTATAAAATGTTTGCGATATTCATCAATACAATTAATCGTATCTTCTTTTACAAAAGAAATTTTATCATATTTATTATTTACATTTATAATATAAATAATAAATAAAATTATATAGCATAGCATCTTTACCATCTTCTTGGAGTTTTATAAACAAAATGCCACCATTCTTTTTGGTAATATTGTGACACAGGCATATCTAATATGCCAAATTGATAATAGTTTATCTGAGACATCGAGTTTATAGGTGACCGAGGATATAAACCAGAATTCTGATATTGATTTATAAAACCAAGTCTTTCTTCAGGGAAGAAAGCATTATCATACATCTGTTTTTCTGGCTCAATATTCGATAATATACGTTTCCGATGAAACATTTCTTTATAATATGTAGCTTTTAATTTATCAAAAGAATCAAAAGCACCATTCCCATAAGTTATATTACCTGTTATAGGATTCGCAGCTCCATAAAAATCAGAATTATCCATAACATATTCAGGTAATTTTATTTTAGAATTATACTCTCCTTCAAAACCAAAATAATCCAGTGCATCCTGTTGCCAAACACCTCCTTCTGCTGTATATTTCCCAGCTGCAAAATCTTTAAATACACCTTGATTCGATTTAAAACCTTTACCTTTCACCATATTTTTCATATTATCAGATGTTAATGCGGCAAAAGAGGCACCGGAAATACATCCCCACAACATACCTTTGCCCATATTGGTTCCCCACAAAGCAGCATCTAAAGCTCCAACTAATGTTCCCTGAGCCGCACCAAGTCCTACATTAGCAGCAAAACTCATACCAGCTCCACCAATTGGCCCCATCAGCCCTCCAACTCCACCAGTTATAGCCCCTTTCCATGCTCCACCCCAAAAATTCTGTCCTTGTAACACACTTTTTACGCCACCACCAACAGCTCCGACAGCTGCTCCAACAAGCATAGCATCTAAAAAGACCCCGACTCCTGGAATTAAAGCCGTAAATAGAAACTCTCCATTCGGATCCGTATACGACAACGGATTATTCAACGCATACGAATATCCATTATAAGACTGCGTAAACTCCGGAACTTGGATTATCGGATCCGGGCTTAAAAAACGTCCTAACAACGGATCATATAACCGAGCATTCATGTTGATCAAGCCGAACATTTCCAAATGTTCATGCCCCGTAAAACCACGGTCGAACTTCATCTCCGGCAAATCAGAATAATTATCCCAATTCGTAGCATCGCGCCTAAGCCCCCAAGCATTAAAGTTCAGCCGCTGCACTTCATTTCCGGAAGCATTGGTTATCAACCAAGGAGAGCCCAAATGGTCGTTATGGAAATAATACATTCCGGCATCGGACGCTCCTTCCGTATAAACAGCAACAATCTGTCCTCCGCCGTAAATATAGTAATTTTTACGGGTTGTCCCGCCTTTTAGGATTTCTTCATACGGCCCACAGTAATATTTGGTAAATACGGTCGAACCATTTTGTACAAACTGGCTTTTCACACGGCTATTCTCGCCATTATAGGTCAACATGTAAACCTTATTCCCTTCGGAAAGTTGCACCGGTAAACGGACACTATTATAAGTCACAGACAAATCCAATTTGGGCAACACGTCATTAGAAGTAGGGGAAAGACTGCTAATGGCATGCGGATGGGAATCCTCATACTGATAAGTTCCGGCATCAGCTTTAAACAGAATATTTCCATTCTCACCATACTCTACCCCCGTTGTCAAACGGTTCATACTGTCGTAAGTGAAATTCTCGCTTTGAGAAGTGGTTTGCTCGTTGCGATTCTTTATATTGCCACGGGCATCTATATTTTGATAGCTGATATTCAATAAAGATGCAGTCCCTTTTGCCGCCTTTATTGACGTAGAAACCCCTATCGTATTATAGGCATAAGTTCCTTGCACGCCATTGCCCAAAGTTGTAGTTAGAACCTGACCTTTGGCATTTTCGTCATTTTTTTGCCAAACAGTTGTTTGATCCGGCTGCCAGATTATTTTATATAAATCACCATTGGCGTATTCATATTTTATAGACTTCGAATTCGGATAGGTTGTTGTTTCCAATTGCCCTTTACCATTATAAACGTATGAAAACTGAAAAGAGCGATTATCGACAGTTTCTGTTTTAGAAGCCAAGCGTCCGTAAGTACCATAGCGAAAATCTGTTTTGACGCCACCGTAAGCGATCGAGCTAACCTGTCCCTTATAAGTAGGATCATACGCATAAGAAAAAACTTCTGTCCCTCTTTTATACGATTGAAGCCGCCCATTGTCCTCATAAGTATACTCTTCAACCTCCCCACGAGCATCCGTTTGTTTCTTCAGATTTCCCCAACCGTCATATTCATACAAGATAGTCCCAGCATTAGGGTCTATCAACTTCGTACGCCTACCCAACAAATCATATTCCATTCTTCGCCGTCTCCAATTTTGCCAATGCCACTACTTGTTCATAATTACACTTGGTGGATACCCCACCGTCCACGACTTGTACACTCCCGATCCGCTCTGCCGTTTCCGGCACAACTTGTCCTACCCCATATAGGCGCACGTCATCCGCTACTATCCGGGAAGGATATTTTTTTCTATGTGCGTCAACACTTTAGGAGCGCAACTGCCTAAAAGGATAGGCAGGAGCAGAAATAAAATCAACTTTTTCATTCTTAATTATATCTTTAATTAATCTAATATTATTTATGACATAGGCTTCACGAATTGCAACATATATTTTCCTACAAAACCAACGCCCATACCGTTCTCCCATATAGCTGCATATCTTTCAGCTTCTTTAAATAGAACAAATAGTACATATAATATAATACATCAATCATGGCCGATAGTTTTTATAAAATTCATCATTCGCCAAACACCATTCGGGACATAGGTTCAACAAGCTGATACATATATTTCCCAATGAAAGCTGATGAAAGAAACATAGCTACAGTTATCACAAAAAAGAGTATTGCCCAAATAACCGAAAGACAAAAACTACCGTAAATAAGAGGTTTCTTCTCTTCAACAACAAATTTTCCTCTTCCTTTTTTTGAATAAATCCAATAAAATAGCAGCACTCCTAAAAAGAATATTATAAGTGCAAATTCCAAAGAGATTGAATACAAAAAGAAAAAAAGCAAAAATAAATCAATAGCACAGAATACCCAATAAGAGAAGAAAATACCTAAGAGCCAAATTGTTCTTGCATGCGATTCTTCGTCTTTCAATTTCTTTAGGTAGAACAGATAGTACATATAATATAATACATCAATCATGGCCGATAGTTTTTATAAAATTCATTCCAATATATTTTATTTGTTTCAGAAGGAGGTCCAATTAAATTCTCCATTCGATTATACCAAAAGCGATATTTTAATTGTTGATACCATGTCTGGTAGGTTGTTTGTCTTCCCATTTCCCAACCAATGCCCCAAGCAGCTCCATAAACGCCACCTACTGTTGAATAAATATTCGAAAATTCCTCTATTAGAAATTGTTGAGACGAACTATTTCCTCGACGCCAATCAAGATAGGTATTCACTCCATTATAAATCCCCAAAACATTTCCTCCCCACGTTATCTTTTTAGCCATTTGTTTTGCAAATTTATTTTTTCCTCCAGTGTATTGATTTCCACCCCAACTTTGACTTCTCACTTTGAAATCTTTTCCCATCCATGTTCCAAAATGTTTACTATAATAGACCTCCGACGTACCAGACAAAGTTGTAGATAAAACGACCATAGGATCCAATGATGAACCTTGAGAATGAGGATGATAATTATAATAATAAGATTGCGCATTAGCAATTGCTTTATCCACCGATACTTCTGCATTGCCGGAATGTCCATATTGGCCTCCACCTCCGGCAGCAGTCGTCCATTCAAAATTAAACCGCCAATCAGTTCCTTGACCCAATGCAGCAACAGATGTACCAGCGCTTACCCAGGGAGTTCCGATTGAACCGGCAATACTCATACTGCCAGGATAAACAATCCCATATGCACCATAATAACCAACCAATGCACCAAATCCAAGTCCTAAATAGGTAGTAATAGAACTATAATTCCAACGGAACGGATTTAGCTCTCCGTGATTTGTCGCAACTCCTCCAATATAAGCACCAATGACCAATCCTAATACCAATAAAGGATTTTCACCATCAGCATCTACGTACACCAACGGATTATTCATCGCATAACTAAAACGATTATAGCTTTGTGTGAAATCCGGAACTTGCACATAAGGATCCGGGCTAAGGAAACGTCCTACTGCCGGATCATACAGCCGAGCATTCATATTCACCAAACCAAACATTATCAAATGTTCATGCCCCGTATAACCACGCCCTAAAAGAAGTTCCGGTTCCATATTTGGCAGATAAGCAACCAATGTATTCGGATTACGCAACCGTCCCCAAGCATCATAACTCACTTCCTGCAGCAAAGTGCCGTTACTATCTGTCATCTGGGTTATACTACCTAAATAATCACGACAAATATAATACAAGTTCCAACTACCATTCTTTTTTATTAGCACAGCAGGAGCGGAATAAGCATCACCTCCCATATAAAGCCGTTCCGTGTCTCCCTCCGGAGTGTGATCGACTTCATAACTCCCGTTTAAGTAATAACGGAGAATTTCAGTTTTATTATTCCGGGTAATATTCATTTTTACTCTTTCTCCAGATCCGTTATAAGAAAATAATGCCGTATAATTACTTTCGATAATGGACGCCGGTCGCTCAAAAGAGGTATAAGTCACTTGCTGACTACGAGGAGGAACAGCATCTCCTATTAATCCGAGTCCTGTCACAGCATACGGTTTACTGGCATTATCATAAGAAAACACACCGACATCACTCTTTGAAGCCAAATTGCCATTCGCCAAATAGGAATATACATTTTCAGCATCAACAGAAGGTGTAGCCACCAACGATGTTGCCATATAGACCTGGGTCAACCGATTCAGATTATCATAACGGAATTGTTCAAACTTATTATATTTGTTATCACCGCGAGCCTTCAAGTTGCCCGTAACGGGATCAAACAACATTCCGAAATCCTGAATAACAGCTCCCGAAGAATTAACAGATTTTCGGTTAGTCGGGAATCCATAATCATCATAAGAATAAGTTCGATTCAAAGAACCTGTCGATACTGCTGTCGGATGCCCGAAAGCATCTTCAGAAAGCAATTTCCAAATAGAATGTTGTCCATCTTGCATTATTTCAACCAAAGTCCCATTTTGATAAATATAATTCTCGGTAATAGCATTACCTCCAGAAGAAAAACTATAAACTTTCGACTCTGGCAAACCTGTTGTAGAAGAATAGTTGTAGCTGCATTGGAACCAACAACCATCTACTTCCTCGCGATTACTGGACAACCTCCCCAATGCATCACGTACATAAGACTTGGATACTCCATTATCAGAACTTTCACTTTCAAGACTTCCATACTTATCATAAGCAAAAGTTGTTTCATATTCAGGCAATGTTCGTTTAATCAATTGACCGAACTCATTATATATCATAGTTTTTTCCTTCCCGTTGGCATCTTTTTCATAATTGATATTTCCAGCATCATCATAGCCAAAAGTTTTTACACCGACACTCGGATCGTCTATTTCAGTCTGCCGACCATATTCATCATAAGAAAAACTTGTCGTAACATTGCCCGATACTGTTATCGAAGAAGGCTGTCCATCCGGACGCAGTTGATAAGAAATGGAACCTCCGGGATCATTGGCTCCTATTAATTCATCTTTTGCATTATATGTCCTTTTTATTGATATTCCATTTTTCGTTTCTGTCACACTGGTTCCGGTATAAGCATACGCCTCTCTTCTTCCTGAAGCATGTGTTACTTGCTCCAACCTTCCGTATGTATCATATTCATATGTATCCCATAAAGAAGGCGCACTCCCTTTAAATGGCAAAGAAACCTTTTGCAAACGACCGGCATTATCATACACGTTATCCACAAACAAAGACGAACCATCAAACCGTATTTGACTTGTACGAAGTTCAAGTTCACGGGAATCATAATAAACAGTTACAGTCGGTTCCCCAGACGTTTCTTTCGTCAGACTATAGACGCCACCGGCGACCGTACTCCATGTCCGGTTAATAGAAGCATACGTTCCATCAGGATAGTCTGTCTTTTTCAGCCGCCCTAACCCATCATATTCATATGTTGTAATATTTCCTCTCACATCTTCTGTGGAGGTAAGTAATCCTAATGCATTATAAGTATATGAAGTTATCAATCCCATAGGATCTGTTATTGACGTTTCATATACACCATTCAATGAATATTGATGCCTCGTTGTCAGTAAAATAGACGAAGAATAGGGCTTCAATGCAGAAGTCAATATATTTCCATACTTATCATACGTATAAGTTTCTTGTGAAATCTGTTTCTGACCTGAATTTATATAGCTCGTTTTACTCGATACCTGATTATTGGTATTATACTCATATACTGTTTTATCGGTCCAACTCGCACCACTTCGTACAGTCTGTTTTGCTACTGATGTAGGTAACCCGAGAATCCATTTTTCCTCTGTCATAACATTCTTAAAAACAGAAGTCGTTGTTTCACTCAAACCATTTCCATAATCCCTCACAACTGTCTTCGGATTTCCATATTCCAGATTTGAAACAGTTTCCATAATAACCGTACCTTTCAAGTGGTCAGTTGCAGTCTGTTTATGAATATAAGGATAGAAGACCTTTCCAATACCGAGAACTGTCGCATACTCATTCATTGTCGTTTGGATAGCCTCCCCTGTTTTAGTTTCACTTTTCTGTTCTATGACATAAGGATAATAATGAGAACTATCATATCCATATTTTGTCACAGTATTAATTGATGTGCTATTATTCTTAGCCACAATCTCTCCAAAACCAAGGAACCCTTTTCCTTGCTTATGTATACGAGGGTTTTTATATGAATAAGTCGTATAGTCGCTATAGTTTGTTCCGCCAACAGTTACATTGCTTACGACATACAACGGAAATCTGGTATTCGTCAATGGAAATGAAAGATTTTCATCAATATTACAAACACCACTCTTCGTTATAGGCAGATAACTAAACGAAGTATATTCTCCAAGCCCATTAGTAATAGATTTAGCCAACAATGTTTGTTCGTCATCAAATGTATGGATTACATAAGAATCAACAAATCGAGCACAACAGAAATCAGCTCGTCCATCTCCATTAAAATCAGCAACAGGGAAAAGAAAATTCTCATATTCATAAGGAACCTCAAAATCACTTGGGCTTAGTATCGTTGAATATGTTTTAGTGGTAAAACCGGTTCCATCATATAACCCGACCTTCATAACAATTTTTCCATTAACGACTTCCATATGAAAAATATCAGATTTGCCATCTTTATTAAAATCACCTATACTTACTTTTGCACGAATATTGGCATTTGAAGGAACGGACTGCCTCACAAAATTCTTACCGGTAGAAAACAGAATATGAACATCATCATAATTTCCGGATTGTACATTTTGGTATAAAATATCAGTCTTACCATCTCCGTTAAAATCCGCAAAATAGGGGAAATATGAATTTCTCAAATAAGTTGTCTCAAAAGAAGAAAGACGAACAAATGTTTTTCCTTGCAATTCATATACCCAAGACTTTGTACCATTCATTACTAACAAATCCGTTTTGCCATTTCCATTAAAATCACTCAAATACAAATTATTAGCAAAGCAATTTACATACAGCCCCCCCCAATCATCAATGCCACCGGAAGCAATCTCTTTTCCTTCTCCGTCAAATACTTTCTGATTGCCTTGCACTAATATTTCGAATTTGCCATCACCATTAAAATCACCAGCTATTCCCGTAGGGCTATCTGTATTAAATCCAAGATAGTTATATACCAATTTATCATTTTCCCATAAATAATAATTATATCGATATGTTCCATTTGGAGCATGAGACACGACAACTACATCAATTTTTGAATCACCATTCATATCAGCCGGAATAATATGAGAAAATCCTGTGACTAAAGGTATTGTACACTGTTTTCTAAAACCTATTATACCATACTGTTCTGTTGCAAGATAAAGTGTTGCAACATCTGATGAAGTATAAGAATCTTTTTCAGGGAAAGACAAAAAATCAGTCTTCCCATCACCATTGAAATCTGCAAATATAGGTTTATTTCCTTGTCTATTTTCCGATAGAGATGCTATATCTTCAGAAGCATAAACATCAGGTATCCCATAATCTATCAAAGTAGAATTATATCTTTCACGACCTTGCCCAAACTCTACAATTTCAGTCAATTTAGAATAAAGGCTATCATTTACATAATTGAATTGATAGTTCTTTACCTCCACATTTGCAATATAAGTCGATATTTGTTTTAGTATTTTCCGACTATTCACTTTTACCCCTGCGATATAATTTACTTGCTGATCTTTTCGTTCTCCATAAATAAATGATATTTTCCGGTCATCCCCATATTGAATAGCAGATAAATAAAACTCAGCTTGGCCTGCGATCTTTTCATAAGAATAAGTCATGACATTTCCATTTTTATCTATCACTTTCGATAATAACCAGAATAGAATAGGTCCTGATTGAAGGGCTTCAACAGATGAATCATCAGTCGAACCATATTCTAAAATTTTTCCATCTTTCGTTTTTACTTCTAAATAAGCATGAGCATTTTTTATTTTATAAGTAATGTCATTATAACCTTCTATTTCTGTCCTATACTTTGCACCATTCACAAAATTCGTTCCAGAACTCAATATTAAACGTTGTCCGTTAAGAATCAAATTATCAGTATTCGATAAATCTGGTGATTCCGTCATTCCATCATAATAATAAGATTTTCCAATCCTTGTTACAAAAGAAGAAGCATTCAGACTCCAACCATATCCCAATAAACCTGCTCCTGATTGGCTACTATATGATATAGAGATATCCGGTTGAAATCCTGCTACTCCTTTCGGGACTTCAATCGGTATTTGATAAGTAGCACCTCCTGTCTGGGAAACATTCGCCTCACCTATTATCGTTCCTACAGCATAAGAATTATCAAGAGAACGATTTGGTTTTATGATTTCATAATCACTATTTATATTATCACTGTGATGATCTTTTAATAAATCTCTATATTTATCAGGTAAATTCAATGGCAAAATAATCGTATCTTGTATTGCAGTCGAATCGTTTTTTCCTCTATCTTCTAAAATTTGAGCAACAATACTCGTACTACAAAATATTGTAAATAATACAACTAATATTTTTTTCATATCTCATTCTATAAAATTGGTCATTGCTTTATTTCTCGTGAACTCCTATTCCCTGCCGCGTCATAGGTAAACTCAAAAACCAAAGATTCTTTTCTATTGATATTCAGAACTCCTCCTTGTTTCACTTCAAATAAACCATATATCGTGACTCCCTCCGGTGCAAAGAGTTTCAGATCACCTGTACCGGACACCGTCACATTTTGTACAATTAGCGAGTCACACCCTTCAACAGACTGCAAAGATGACACAGTCGGATCTCTAAATGTATTGACACAATAACGAGCAGAATAAACCTGGGTAGTATCTGCCGGTTGTTCTATGGCTCTAACAGAATTAGAAAAACACAACCATAAAATTATTGACAGATATATTCTAAAAGTATTCTTCATGCAAATTATCCATTTGAGGTTGGTAATCTTAATTAATAAACTTTTTCAACGTATCCGCTTTTTTGCCATCTACGAAAAGCATGTAAATGAATGTTCCATAACCGATCTCTGAAGAATTAAAATCTACAATACTATTATTGCCTGTTAATATTATTTTTTTCAATAATTTTCCAGAAATATCAAAGACTTTTAAATCGGCGGTATTATAAGTTGCCGGCAACGTATAAGAAACGGAAGCTCCTGCCCTGTTATATAATTTCGCTCCCTCAACAACGCTCACATCCTCGTTGGATGTAGACCGAAACATGGATTTTGTTTCAGCCGGTAAAAGACTTTGCAGTGTCTCGATCTCTTTCTGCTGATCTTGGATAGTTTGTTGCATTTGCTTCAAACTTTCCACTATCAGAGGAATAAAACCTATGTAGTCTATGGACATAACCCCTTTTTCATCTGTCTGGACCAATTCTGGTAACACTTTCTGAATATCTTGAGCCATAAAGCCGATACGCCTACGATTAGCTTCCTCTTCTTCCCGCAACTCTATTTCTTTTTTTATTTGCTCATCTCGCTGTTCTTTTTCAGTCAAAGCATCATTAACCTCGTTAGTCATTGTTTCAGGTGTTTCAGGAAACGCATTTTCCTCCGACTTACGATTTTTTTGAATCTCTGATAACCGATAAGTATAAGAAACTCCATCAACTCGTGATAAAATATCTATAGGATTCTCTATCGGTTGAATATTATCCTTCATACGAGCATCCGACGTTATATTGACACCATTCACGCGAAGATTGGTATTAAAAACAAAATTACTATTCTTAGCCGGATCATAATAAGAAACAACAGAATTGGCTTGTTCGCCATAAGTTAAATAATAGCCTAATTTACCTTGAAACCATAATTGGTCTGAATCAGTATTTCCATATTCACCCCAAAATGTATTTTTGGACTTCGGTCCAAAATCACCTAATGCTATAATCGCACCAGTTCCTATTTTATCATTCGAGCCTAGAACTAATAAAGTTGCCACTTTCTCTGGATCTAAACTTGGTACATTCTGTCCCATCTGCACACGTCCGTCCGACAAAACCCGTAACTGAGCATTGACACTGGTAAATAAACTGGCCAAAACCAAACACGAAAATATTTTTACTGTTTTCATCACTTTTCATATTAATATTAACACTCTCTTTATCACTACATCATTTAGAGTCAGTAGAATCACAAACCTCGACCCAATACCATTTACCCGTATTCGAATCATACACCCATTTTCCATCGCTTTTACCGTGATTACTTTCGCCTCCAATTATGGCATTCATTTCTGATTCAGACAATTTTTCCAATTTATTCATCTCTTTTTGGTATTAAAATTTATGCAAATGACAATTTAAAGAGAGTATAGCGATATAATAAAAACATCATATTTTCCACAGTACACTTATTTTTTATAGTTTTGTCGGACTTAGAACGATAAACACTATGAACCGAACAATACTCATATCCGCAATAGGAATACTGGCACTCTTACTGTCCCAAGCATACTGGCTGACAAACATGTATCTGGATAAAATAGCTCAATATACCGATCTAATTGATAAATCTTTAAGCTATAGTATCGACAACGAACTGATTCTACAATCCGGGCTTTTCGGAGAATATAATAGAACCAACAAGCCCAAACTGATCATAAAAAGTGCAGATGAAATGACTCCCGAAGAAATCAAAAGCCATAAAGGAGATACGATCGTTCTGGAATCAGATTCTTCATCTCATACGAGAAAAGGCATTTCCACCCTTTTTGCCCAAAGTTCTATAGATTTCTTCCTCAAAGAACATTCATTTCCTATGACTGTATTAGATAGTATCTTCAAGAATGAAATACAAAAAATATTCCACATGCCACATACCAACTAAAATTATGTAGCAGAAAAGAACAAACAATAGACTCCAACCATAGAATATACAAAGAAAACCAACAGATTATCACCATAACCCATCCGATCGGGACAAAAGAAGAGTTTTATATCCAAGCCATCGTTGCCATACCGCCTCAGCAAATATTTCTCCATCTCTTCTATGCCCTGATTGTCTCTTTTCTGATGACGATCATTATTCTCTATTGCCTGTATTACCAATTAATAGTCATCCGGAACACTCGTAAAAGACTACTACAGCAACAACAAGCCATACACACTGCCATCCATGACTTGAAAGCTCCTCTTAACGCGGCCTATAGCATACTGGACTTTATCGCCCTAAAGGAAACCGACAACAACCGGAAACCATTACTGCAAACAGGGAAAATGCAAATCCGCAAACTGACAGGCATTATCGAATCCATACTGAATGTACATAAGGAAAGACAAAACATCGAAATAAAAAAGACACAAGTTTTTCTTCCGGAACTGATCGAAGAAGCCAACCGGGAAATAGCCCTTTTGTTTCCCGGGAAAAAATACCGATTCGAACTGGACAACCCGACTTCTATACGTTATATACATACAGATCCGATCCGTCTGGAACGTTGCCTACGCAATTTGTTGGAAAATGCACTGAAATATTCGGACGACAATGTCAAAATCACGGTCAGTTTATCTAAATATGACAATCGCTTTTCTATCGCTATCCAAGACACTGGTTGGGGAATACCGATAAAAGCACAGAAAAAATTGGGCAAACAGTTCTATCGTGTTCAAGCTACGGGAAAAGAAGTGCAGCCCGGATATGGCCTGGGACTTTGCAGCGTAAAACAGTTGGTAAAAGAAATGGACGGATCGTTTACGTTCCGGAGTACGGAAGGAACCGGTTCTGTTTTTGTCATAACTCTACCATGAAAACTCCGGCACTGCTATTTGAGGAATAGATACAATAACCCCTACTCAAGTTTTTTTCTATTTCAAACAAAATTTTGGTTCGATTCGCTTTGACCTTTTATCTTGTTTAGATGGAATTGGTTGACAATCGGAAATATGAAGTAGGCAGGAGATGAAATTTCATTGTTTTTTTGCAACATCAAAGAGCAGAAAACAGACATTTTGGAAAACCTGAACTCCCGGAGAATCGTCTGCAACTTTCTAATCGTAGAAAACTATCCGGATATCGGAAATAAAATCTATAGGATCAGCAGCATAAAGGTTGACTTCATCGCCATGACAACCGTCTTCGTGACAATGAAGACGGTCATCGTGCTCAACCAAGACGGTCATCATGGATAATGAAGTCCTCTTTCACGACAACGACGACCGTCTTCATCGCGAAAAAATCCTTTTTTATCAAAAAAATGCAGGATTTACAGCAGCCTATAAAGGATGTAAGGTACTGTTAAATAAACAATATTATACAATAAGTATATCCCGATTCAGAATTTTTGTCACGGAATGCCCAATTTACAAGTGTATCTTTTTGACTAACAAAGGCACTTTGCAATTGAGCATTCCTAACTTTTGTTCGGAATCAATCTATTCCATAAGCATCGATTTCTGATAATGACGAGTTACTTTCGCGATAACTCGATGTAATCTTTATTTTAAAATAGCGTCCCTTTGTCGGCGTGATGCTGAAGATTTGTTCTTCGAGCACCTTCTGTGCTTCAAATGTGCCGACAGCTGTCCAGTTGAGATTATCTGAGCTGACAAAAAATTCGCCGCCCTTCACATCCCGGTAACTATCATGCTGCCTTTCAGTCAAGCTGATATTGGTCAAAGTTGTCTCCTTTTTCATATCCACAACAATTTCATGCGGAAGCGGAAGCGATCCACCACTCCATTGTGAATGCCAGAATGTCGACAATTGTCCATCCAGCAAACATGTTGCCACACCGTTTCCTACACCCTCTCCGGTCCGCTCTTCCGTATTGGCTTGTATACTCCAACCCGCACGATCCAATTTGAGCCCAACGACCCGAACGACCAACGGATAGACTGCGTTCGCAGAGACATTAAACAGCGAAACATTGTCCAAACGGACAGGCAGCATATATTCTCCCGGAGCCAATCCGCTGCCACTTAGCGACACAGCCAAATCGGTTGTAGTTGTCCCCGCAGGCAAGAGGTTGATTTCTTCGAACGAATAATTCCCTTCGGGCAAAAGCCGGTAAGCGGTGCCATGCTTCCCGTTATAACTTGAGAGATATTCAGGATCAACGGCAAACTGGCATTCGACCTCCCAGTTGTTGTCCGTATCCAAACCGAAACCGATCTCAACAGATTGTGTATCGAAGCCATACGTATAAGACAACGGCTGAATATCGGTATTCGTGAATCCCACAGTCGGGGTCAACACGTCTGCTATCCGGATAAACAACTCACTTTTGTCAGCATTGACCGAATCCTTCTCGCTCGTCAAATAAAGCGGAAGTACATAAGTCGCTTCTGGATTCGCCTCCATTGCCGCACCGATCAAATCCGTCGACAACGAAAGCGTAACGACTTTACTACGTTCATCCGACGCAAAATCCAACCGCCTGGTTTCCATCGAATAAGAATCCGAAGGGATTACCCTATAGTTTACTCCATAAAGCGCATCGACTTCCTCTTGCGAATGAATGGCGATTTCCACACTTGCCGTCAATGACGGGTCGCTACCACCTTTATAAACGGAGAAGGCATAAGTATTAAGCTCTCCCGTATTGTAGAGTGTGAGATCTTGCGTACCGGAGTTATTGATATAAAGTACTTTGTGGTACTCGTCCGGCACTAAGTTTTCCAATTCATATTTCGACTCGTCGCAGGCTGTCAGCAAGAGAACAGCCATACATGCAATTCCTATATAATTCACTTTCATACAATTCGTTTTTTAGATTAATAACCAGGAGCTTGCACCAACTGAGGATCGCTGTACAATTCACTGTTCTTGATCGGAACCAGATACTGTCTGACGTTCCATTGGATCGGCTGGTCGATCGGCACGATCTGATTGAAATCCTCAAATGAAGGATTGACAGTCATTCCATTCAGCCCTTTAAATTCGGAGGGCTGCATTACTTGGTCGGCAATACGCCAGCGACGGACGTCATAGTATCGATGCCCCTCGGCATGCAGTTCGATTGCCCGTTCGTTGCGAACCCATTCCATCAATGGCATGATCGAGAGATCGGCGGCAGTCAATTTGCGTACACCAGCCCGTTCGCGGATAACATTCAGGTTCTCTAACGCTTCGTCTGTACGATCCAATGCGGCATAACATTCAGCTAAATTCAAATACAATTCCGCCATACGGATCAGAATAATTCGGAACTGATCACCAGAAGTGGATCCGGAAGACAGATATACCCCGTTTGGCACGATGAATTTCTTATTCAAAAAACCGGTACCAGTTGCATTGCGTGTATTAGAAAGTGAATAACCGTTCGTATTGGAATTCTTCAAGTTCAGCCATAACGGATTGTTGTTGTTGATCAACGGCATATACTCGCAACCATCATAAGCGATCCACGCGTAATAACGTGGTTCGCGACCAACGTTGAACTTGACAATATCATTCTTAATCTCTTCGCTATCCAATTGATCCTTCGACAACGCCGGGCTGGAAGTTCCCTCATAATAACGTGTCAACCACTCGTTTTGCTGATAGAAATCCGGATCTTTAGCAGGAGGAAGACCATTTTCTGTGTAAAAACGATTTACTGCAGCCCAAGTCGGTGCAGTCCCATGATAACCTCCGGCCCACGAACCGTCACTCTTTTTGACAAGCCGATTCGGAAGTCGTGATTTCGTAAGACCAACGCCAATGTTATTCGCGTCACTACCATCAGAATACTGAGGATTGATAGCCCAAATAATCTCCTTATTATTGAACCCTTCATGCGCCGTGATCATATATTGGAACATCCGGACTTGCTTTTTAAACAATTGGTTTACCTCCGTATCTTCTTCTTTACCCGGAATGAATGGAAGCGGTACTTTATCGATAGCCGCTTTTGCTTCAGATGCTTCAAGATCGAACAATTTATATCCGGCAGCTTCGGCAGCAGCTAACGCCTCCTGGCAAGCCGTCAGAGCACGCTCCCACTTGGCTGGATCATATTCATTGCTGACCAACTCCATCCCGTACCCCGGCGTCTCATAATTGGTATTCTGCCAGTTCGGATAAACAAATGAGCCATTCCAAAGAGGGGAAGCAGCATAGAGTAACACACGCGCTTTCAGGCTTTTGCAAATAGTGGCATCTGCACGGCTTAAATTTTCAGTGGTCTGCGTTGCCGGTAAAACTTCGGCTGCCGCATCCAATTTTCCGACGATCCAATCTACACAATAATCGAAATGCGAACGGCCCGGTATTTCGGATGGGAGGATGTTTTGATCTACTTTTGTTTCGATGATAGGACAAGGCCCATAGTTTTGCAATACTTTGAAATGATAATATGCTTCGAGAAACCAGCATTCGGCACGATATTGTGCTTTCTCCTCCTCTGTAACACCTGCCGGATTCAAACGGTCCAATTGCTCTAAGAAGTAGTGGACATATCCGATGTAGTTGTATAAATTTTCCCAGTCTCCGATATCATCGGCTGCCGAAACAGTCCCGTACAGCATTTTCTGCATATTCCAGCCCCAGTCTTTCGGCTCGACATATTCGTCGGTTGCCAACGAAGCATCTCCTTCACCTTCCCGCCAGAAAGTATATCGGGAGGTTCCTGAATAGGCAGTAAAAAGGAAACCTAAAGTTGCTGACTCGTCCTTCATTGTATCATCGAAATCCGGCTGTGCCGGTGGTATGACATCCAGATAACTACAAGAAGGGAATGCCAATAAGCAGGACGACAGGGCTATTTTGATACATCGTTTAATATTTTTTTTCAGTTTCATCTTGTTATTCTATTAATGAATTAAACATTAGAAAGTAAATTGTACACCCAAATTAAAGGTTCGCTGCAACGGATAAGCGTTCCAAGCCAATTCTGGATCCCACAACTTGAAGGGACTGAATACGGCCAAGTTATCGCCGCTGAAGTAAACACGGCACATCGGGAAGGTATACCCCAATTCCAATGTTTTGAAACGGAGAAAGTTTCCGTTACGCATCCAATAAGAACTCGGCTGAATATTGCCCGCGATGTCAGCATTCGAGGTTCCTAAACGCGGATAGAGTGCATCCGGGTTCGGATTATCGACCGACCAGTGGCTCTCTGCAATCCACGACATCAAATTACGGGGTAAAGATTCCGACGGACCACCATCGCCGCCGGAAGCCAAGAATGGTGCGAAGCCGGAGTTGATCATGATTTTGCGTTTGGCCGAACCGTTGAAGAAGACTCCTAAATCGAATTTCTTCCAACGGACATTCAGCCCCAAACCATACTGGACACGCGGCATATCACCGTAAGGCGAAAGCATGACCTGATCTTCGGATGTGATCACTCCGTCACCGTCGATGTCCCGATATTTAATATCGCCAGGCATCGGTTTCGACCCTAATTGTGTTTGATCAGGCCAATTATTTATCTCTTCTTGGCTACTAAAAAGCCCCTCTGCCACATAACCGGTCAGTCGGTTCAACGGTTTGTGGGTTTCCGTTTGCCATACATAGGGATAATTCGGCTCGTCGGAGAATTTGTATTCGTTTCGATTATAGGTAAAGTTACCACGAAAGTCTACTTGCCAGTCTTTTCCAAATTGTTTTTTCCAATTGACACTGACTTCGAAACCTGTATTCAGCACTTCACCGATATTGCTCCAAGGCGTACTGCCCCAATAACCGAGCAGCTTTCCGAAGCTGGCACGTCTCATCAAGATACGGTCTCGATAGTCGCGGAAGTAATCGAATGTGACGTTCACTTGATTGAAGAATGAAGCGTCAAGTCCGATATCCAACTTTTTCACATGCTCCCATCCGGCATTTTGTACGGCAAGGATATTAAAACCATGCCCCTGGCGATTTAACCATTGTCCGGGAAGTCCCGAATGCCAGGAAGCTCCGCTACCGATAGACACTTGGTTCTGGTAAAGAAAATGTTGCGCACCACTGTTGAACTGATCGCTACCGACCAAACCGTATGATCCTCTGATCTTGAAATAATCCACATAATCAGCGATCGGCTCCCAAAACTTTTCTCCGCTTAATACCCAACCGAGAGAAGCAGCCGGGAAAAACTCAAAACGATCCTCCTTTGCCAATCGTTCGGAACCGTTGTAACCGAAATTGAACTCCACCAAGTAGCGGTTGTCATAATCATAAGTGGCCCGTCCGGAATAGCCCTGGTTGCGATTGGGCAAGACCCCGTTACGATATTCCCTCATCATATACATAAACATTGCCGTCATATTGTGTTTGCCAAACGAACGCTTCCAGTCCAAACGGGCATCCAAATAGAATGTTTGATCGGCCTCTTTGGTGATATCGGACTGGCTGATATAATCCGTACCTGTTTGCAAAAGCTGCAAAACATAGGTATCGTTTTCCGGGTCGTAACTATCGGGCTGTACCTGATAATAATAAGGAGACAATGAACGAGTGTAATAAGAGTTCGACCAGTTTTTAAAGTTTACCAAAACTTTTGCACTTAATCCTTTTGTGACAAATCCCAAATCTTGCGAGATATCCAAAGAGGTATTCAGCGTATTGAAGTTGTCTTCTCTAAACGATCCCATCATGTATTGGTAGGGATTTTCTCCGTAAGCCCCGGCTTTGATTTCAGCATTGCCGTAATAGATATGGTCTTCTTCGCCCCGGAAGAAAGCAGGGAAGGAGACCGGATTGGCATACATCACCTTTTTATAAATATCGGTAGTCGAATGATCCGGACCTTTTTGACTACCGATTTGCGCCATCATGCGAAGATTGACAGTCGTCGTATTCGTCAGTTTATAGCTGATGTTGTTCTGGAAATTATATTCCCAATGGTTAATGTTCGGATCGAAAGCCGAGTTTTCCGCAGCATTGAGCAAACCGGTATCATGGTTTGCCTGCAAACTCATATAATAAGTGACACGAGAAGCCCCTCCCGAAACGTTCACATTGGCACGTTGATTATAGTTCCCACTACGGAAAATCAAGTCATACCAATCCACGTTCGGGTAAACATACGGGTTTATGCCGTTTGTAGTTGCCAAAATGGTCTCTTCCGAATAACGCGGTATGATCGCTGTCGCGCTGCGGGCCTGCTGCGCCTCGTTATAGGTGCGCATGAATGTCGGTCCATCAGCAAACTCCGGCGTGTTCATCGGCTGAAAATAAGAAGCCTCAACCGATACATTGACCGTTGCTTTTGTATTTTCCTTTCCATGTTTGGTTGTGACAAGCATGACACCATTCGCACCACGGTTACCATAGATTGCCGTCGCCGAAGCATCCTTCAAAACCGAAAAACTCTCGATACTTTCCGCCGGAATGCGGTTCAAGTCTCCAGACGAGATTTCTACTCCGTCCAATAGGATCAACGGAGTTGCCACACCGCCGAACGTATTGATACCACGGATATAAAACGAAGAGGTAGAACCTGGCTCACCACTGCTGTTCGTAGAAATGACACCAGCCAGTTTACCGGCCAAGGAACTGGTCAACGAAGAGGTCGGTGCCTTTAGCTGTAAACCCTCCGTTGCCGTAATCGCACCGGTAATAGACACTTTTTTCTGTGTACCGGCCCCAACGACAACGACTTCGTCCAAAACTTCATTATCTCCCTCCATCTTAACGTTCAAGATACCTAAGTCACCCACTTCGATCGTTTGTGTCTTATAACCGATATAAGAAACCTCGATTTCATCTTTACCCGTTACCTCAATGGAAAACTTTCCGTCCAGATCAGTTACCGTACCTTGCGTAGTACCTTTAATAACGACATTTACACCGATCAGCGTTTCACCGGTAGAAGCATCCGTAACTGTACCAATCAATGTACGCTTAACAGGTGACTTACTCTGTTGAATTTCAGGAATGGGTAACCCATCGGCTGCAACATCCGGTGGACAAGCCCCCAACAAACCAGCACAAAGCAGTAAAGCTATCACTGGTTTCCGCTTTTCTCTAATTGAGATTAAATTCATAAGTTAACATTTTTAATTTATAATAAACAAATAGACTAAAGATTTTTATTACAGATACTTATCTAACCAATATTAATCATGCATTCTTTATATATTTTCCACAGTCCTGCAAGAACTATGATCATTCGGAACGATTTAGAGCATATAAGTTGTTGAATCCAGGTTATGCTATTTGAAATCACGAAGAGTATGATTTACTTTTTTCAAATAATGAAATTTATTATATCTGTTTTTTTGAAATATTACGGATTATTTTTAAATTTGTTCCGTTTTGAACAGGAGTTCTTGCAGAACTATGATAGCATCAACACATACAAATTCCATTCTTCTTTACACCTACAATTTTAAAATCAGCAACAATATCCCAAACCAAATACACTAAAAAAACAACAATATCCCCCCTAAAACGACAATATCGCATAAACACCTCATTATCATCAATATGCAAAAACACTAGTTTGTTAAAAAATATTACCTCTGCGGGTAATTTGAATCAGATGGGGTAGAAAATCGAATTAAATGCAGTAGTAGTTTCGATTTGAACCAATAGCTTTTTAAGAAAGATGACAATAAGGGAAGAGGGAAAGAAATAGCATACCAGATCTATCATCATACCACACAAAAGGATTTTGCTTAATTTTTGATTTTTTCAAATAAACCTTTTTGTTTGATAGCAGTCAAATAAATCGTTTTGTAAAATGTAAAAGACAGATTTGGAAGATGATGACAAAAAAGATGAGCTTACTTTTAACCGGTATGCTTTTGTGTTTGGCTCCGGATATGAAAGGGAATGAAACGGACGGAAGGATTAAAGGTATTGTAATGGACGGTGAATTAGGGGGACCACTCGAATTTGTAACCGTCCAGGTTAAGGCAAAAGGTTCGGACAAAATATTGCAGGGAGCCGTTACCGGAAGCGACGGAAACTACAGTATCGGAGGATTGAAAAAAGGGGAATATGTAGTTACTTTTTCCTATATAGGCTACGCGGATATTTCTAAAAATATCACAATCAGCAACAATTCTCAAACTCTTAATCTCGGAGAACTCACCCTGGAAGAAGATGCCAATCAATTGGGAGAAGTGGAGATCGTAGCCAAAAAGCCCCAAATGAGATTCGAGCTCGATAGAAAAGTTTTCGACGCAACACAAGATATCGCATCCGAAGGGGGATCGGCCAGTGATTTGCTTGCCAATATCCCATCCGTGGAAGTCGATAACGAAGGATCTGTTTCATTGCGTGGAAATTCCAGCGTAACAGTCTGGATCAACGGAAAAGCATCGGGACTGACAGCAGACAACCAGGCCGACATTCTGGAAATGATGCCGGCAGAAGATATCAAACAAGTGGAAGTCATTACCAATCCCTCTGCTAAATATAGCCCGGAGGGAACAGCCGGGATTATCAACATTATTTTAAAGGATGACCGGAAACCCGGTTACTACGGCAGCGTAAAAGCCGGAGCCGATACGGACGGAGGTTATCAGGCAAGTGGAAACATTAACTACAGCAGTAGCAAAGTGGATGCGTATGCCAATCTGAGCTATCGGAACCGGGAAATGAAAGGCGGTGGAATCACTAGTCGTGAAAATACCACCGACAACAGTTTTCTCGACCAGACCAACAGATCCAAACGACAACACAACAACTGGTTCGGACGTATCGGGGCAACCTGGCACATCACCAAAAGCGACGACCTGGCATTCAACATGACCGGCATGACCGGAGGGGGTGACAACAACGAATCGATCCATTATATTTCGACAGACAAGCAAAAGAATACGGTCTACACCAGCGACCGTACGACAGACGGAAACTCGGATATGAAAATGTATAACCTGGAATTGAATTATTTGCATAAGTTCTCGGAAAACAGCAACATAGACTTGACCGTCAGCAATAATCAGTGGAGGAACGACGGACTGAGCATTTACGAACAATCAACCCGGTATACGGACACCGGCTTAACCGACAAACAGGAATATCAGACTCAGGAAAACAACATCAGAAACAAAAACTGGGAAGTTCAAGCCGACTACACAAACAAAATATCCGATGCAAGCCGGATCGAGGCGGGTTATAAAGGGACATTCCAAAGAGAATCCAGCCCTGTGGATACCTATTCCGGAACAACTGCTACCGACATCGAACAGGATCAGGCACTTTACAACCGTTTTCTATATAACCAGGATGTGCACGCCCTATACATGACTTACGGGGGCAAGTGGAACAATCTGAGCTACCAAGCCGGCCTGCGTGGGGAATATTGGCGTGTGGATACCCGCTCGCTGGACTTCGACCAGGAATTTAACGGAAAGCCGTCGGAAACTTTCGAAAAAGACTATTTCAAGTTGTTCCCAAGTGCCTTTATCTCCTATGCCCTCCCTAAAAACAATGAAATACAAGTGAACTATACCCGTCGCCTGCGTCGTCCTTGGGGTGGACAGTTAAATTCATTCCGCAATATTTCCGATGCTTCCAACATTTCTTTCGGTAACCCGGAACTGACACCTGAATATTCCCATTCTTTCGAATTGAATTATATCAAGACCTGGGAATCCGGCCATACCTTATCATTGTCCGGCTACTATCGCTCGACAGATGACGTGATCCAGCGTATTCGTTTCTTGAACACGGCAGACAATGTAATGTACACGACCAGCGAAAACGTAGCCCGCCAGCAAAATAGCGGTCTGGAAATCGTTGGAAAAAACAATCTATTCAGTATCCTTAGCCTGACAACGACTGTAAACCTCTACTACTCCAAATTGGACGGTTTCAGTTACCTGCCCGAAGGAGCGGAAGCGCCTGTCACCGGCGAGGAGGACGAAAGTTTCAACTGGAACGTACGCATGATTGCCAACGTCAGTCTTCCTTGGGGCATTTCCCTACAGGGTACAGGCAATTACAACTCCAAACGCTTGATGGCACAAGGATACCGCGAACCGAACTACTCCGTCGACCTTGGGTTGCGCAAGTCTTTCTTAAAAGACAAATTGACGTTAAGTATCAATGCACGTGATTTGCTGGATTCCCGCAGATTCCGCACTGTTACATCCGGAGACGGTTTCTGGCAGGATTCCGAGAACTGGCGCGGTGGCAGAAGAGTTGGTTTTACTCTGACTTATAACTTTGGGAATATGAACAAGAAGAAAGACAAAAGTAAAAGTCGAAATGAGGAACCGGACATGTACGAAATGGACTAAATAAAAAAGAAGGGATAAGTCCTCGCCGCACTTACCCCTTCTTCCACATTTCCTCTTATCTTTCAAAACAAGCGTCGAAGGCATGTGCCGACGGTTGGAAATCCACCTGTTTGACAAAAGCGCAAGACTCGCGTGCTCCATGTTCGCGATCCATACCGCTATCTTCCCACTCAACCGAGAGAGGGCCTTGGTAACCGGCATCGTTCAAAGCACGGATAATTTCTTCAAACCTGATTTTTCCGCGCCCTAAACTACGGAAATTCCAGAAACGACGGGCATCGCCAAAAGTAGAATGGCCACCGAACACGCCGATCTGTTTCGGGGTATCACTCCAATACACATCTTTCATGTGAACATGGAAAATGCGGTCCGCAAATTGGTTGATGAAATCTACATAATCCACTCCCTGGTATCCCAAATGGCTCGGATCGTAGTTAAAGCCGAAAGCCGGATGATAATCGATCGCTTCAAGGGCTTTACGGGTGGAATAAGTATCGAATGCGATCTCTGTCGGATGCACTTCAAGAGCAAAGCGGACGCCTAATTTTTGATATTCGTCTAAAATCGGGATAAAACGTCGGGCAAAATCAGCATACCCTTCATTCACCATCTCATCGGTAACGGGAGGAAAGGAATAGAGCCATTGCCAGATCGAACTTCCCGTAAAACCGGCTACAGTATCGATTCCCAGCATTTTGGCAGCATGAGCTGCCTGGATCATATTTTCGGCTGCCCGCCTATGGACTCCTTCCGGATCGCCATCTCCCCAGATATAATCAGGCAATACAGATTTATGCCGCTGATCAATATTATCGCATATCGCCTGACCGATCAGATGATTCGAAATACAAAACAACTTCAAATCGTATTTATCGAGTGTCGCTTTGATATTCCGATAATATTCCGGATCTGTCCGCCGAACATCCAAATGAGAAGGTAAACCTAATTCAACACCGTCAAAACCAAATGATTTTGCTTTTTCACAAACTACTTCCAGCGGTAAGTCTCCCCACTGCATCGTACATAATGTTACAGGACGTGCCATGTTTTTCGTTCTTTTTTAAGGTTAATACATTGTGTCTGTTCGACAAATATAAAATATCTTTTTAAATTCGTCTACAAATATTTTTTATTTCTGAATATTTATCTTTCCTTTGCGACATCATAAACGACTAAAAAACTTAGCTATGAGAAAGAATGTTTTTTATATACTTGCTTATGCACTTTGTTTGGCAGGCTGCAACGATGCTCCTTCTTTTGAAGAAGAAGGAGTTCCCCAGATAAAAGTATCTCAGATCATGTTCAACATCCAAATGGAAAAAGAGGTCATCTCTTTTCCCCAAACAAAGAGCATGCCTGATAATACGATTCCGGAACCTTTCGCCCCCTCAAAAGCTGAAGGCGATCCGGAATTAAACGAGTTATGTTCAACGATCGAGTATGTCGTATTTAAAGAGGAAAACGGGGTATCGGTTTTCTCCAAACATAAACAATTCGTATATGACCCTTCCGATTTGGATGCCGATTTCGGTTGCATTTACGACAGCTTGCCACAAGGTAACTATACATTCTATTTCATCGCTCACAATTCACCTATGGCAACTCTATCAGAATCCATTTTCTCTTTCGATGAAATATCCGATACGTTCTACAAAGGACTGCCTTTAGAAATCGGAGTTGCAGAAGAAATCAACGAAAGTATTGTTTTGGATCGCATCGTCAGCCGTATCGAATTTATGGCTACAGATCCCATAACAGAAGCAATCAAGCAATTCGATATGGAGATAGAGGGTAGAGCCATACAATTCGATATCACAGACGGGGGCGGGATTAAAGCGACAGAAAAAGAAACTGTCACTCATATCTTTACAAGCGAAGAGGTTGGGATTTCCAATAAGATACATTCTTTTTACACTTTTGTCCCATCCCTTGAAAAACCGATCACGGCTCGCCTTTCGGCCATCTCCCTAAACGACGAAGCCATCCGGGAGCGACAAGTCAAAAACATCATCCCCGAAAAGAATAAAATCATCCGTTACAAAGGCCGCCTATACAGTCGTTCCGAATCCGACGATACATTTCAGATCAGCATCTACAATAACGGGAAATGGGAAGAAACAACCGATGTAGAATTACCTGATTACGAGTAGAATATTTGTTTCGTCATAGTTCATAGCATAACAGTTTTAGTTTAATGGTTAATTTTTTCGGAAAGCCCGTACTTGGGAAAGCACGGGCTTTCCATAATTTCCCTAACTAATCAATCAGTTTCACCTTCTGGCTCTGTGTTTTAGCATTCCAAGAACTAAGAACCAACTTCATAGAACTTACCACCTGGCTTTCTCTCAGTTCAAAATCGATCTCGATACTTTTCGTTTCACCAGGAGCCAACCAGAAAAAATTATCATTCGCATAAAAAGAACGGGAAACACCTTCTATATTCAAATTGGTCATAAAAGATGGCAGCCTCCCTTTGTTCGCCACTGCTATATGTATCCTTCCTTTATTCCCATCCTTTTTCATCAATTTTACTTCTTTAAACTCAACAGAAGTTTTATGTTTAGCCACGGTCGGCTTTAACCAGGGACCACTGTTCAAAGTCGGCCAATCGACAGGTTCAGAGACAAACTTCTGATAATAAGCTTCATCTTCCATTAATTTGATGGTGCGAGGCCAATATTCAGCATGAGAAATCACTTTTCCATGCTCATCAGTCAAAGAAACAATTGCAAAAAAGTACTTTTCTTTATATGTTTGAGGGATCGCATATATCCCCATATCTTCTTTTAAAACCGATGTACCTTCCGGAACATTAACATTTTCCGAGACTTGCCAAACTTCTCTAAAAGAATCATCCAATATTTTCACCTGTACCACTCCTTTAAAACCTGGCCGGTCCACCCCATTTAAAACATTTACAGAAATCGGGAAAGCTTCTCCAGGTGCCCACAGTAGACGTTTGATGTCTAACAAAACATGAGTCGGTTCGTATGTCCTTTTTAAAAAATAATAAGTAGCCGAAGGCTGTCCCATACCATCGACCAAATTAATTGCAGCAACTACCGGCCAAGGACGTTTATAGACCCAAGGCATCAGCCCTGTTGTAACTGGATAATTACTTTGAACACCTTCTGACATAACCTGATAAAATTCACCTGCACCAATCTGAGTCGCTTCTGCAATTGTTTCCAACGCCGGTTTAGCCATATTATCAATATGAGAAGCACGACTTAACATACGAGGTACACGAGAAGGATTATATTCAGCAAAATGTTCTACAAATTCAGGATGCTCCAACACAAAGTTCTTATCGTACATCCCTCCTAAATCGACCAACTCACCCGGAGAAACCACTTGTTTTATATTTGCAGGATCCGTTATACAATGTACCCCAGTCTCAGCCACATAGGGTATCAACTCAAAACCTTTATACCATGCGGGATCAAAATCCGGATAAGAATGCATGGAACCAGCATCCGGAGAAGTACGCAGAAAACATCTTGTCGGATCAAAAATAGCCAGATTACGCTCCAAAATACCCATAGAAGCTGCATTTCCATAAGAATACGGATTAAATTCGTTTCCACCGCACCAAACGGCCAAAGAGGGTTGATTTCTCAACCGGAAAATATTTTGGCAAACCTGCGCTTCCCAAACTTCCTGTGGCCATTCGGGTGTATCAAAATTGGCAATATTAAAATCCTGCCAAACCATTATACCATATTTATTACATGCATCATAAAAAGCATCACTCTCCAACAATCCGCTGCCCCAAATCCGAAACATCTGAATTCCCATATTCCGTGCCATTCTTACAGCCCAATCATACTTCTCCGCTGTCAAATCGTAAAGAGCATCAACAGGCATCCAGTTGACACCTTTCACAAAAAACTTTTTCCCGTTTACAACGAACTGCCAGTCTTGCCATCTGTCACTTGTCCGAATACCGGCACTCCGAACCTGTTCTATTGTCCGGATACCAAAATCAAACTGAATGCAGTCGGCCAACTGATCATTTACTTTTAATGTCATTTTTGCCTGATAGTAATCCGAGTTACCTAAACCATTCGGATACCACAATTTAGGATTATCGATAACAAAATGCTCTTCCATCCAGCATCTCCCTTCAATCACCTCCGGCGAAAATTCTTTTGAAAATACGGTCTGACCTTTATCTATCAAATCGAGTACTACTGTCACCTTCTCTTTTACCCGTTTATTCTGTGGGGCACTTGACGGCTTTCCATAATTTGATATCTGACAATTATTCCAAGGATGCAACTGATAGTCCAATGTATTTTTCCCAGCAAACAGTTCAACACTAAAGCCTATTGTTGCTTGATTATTTTCTATCTTTTCAGTAAAAAGGAAAGGACGTTCCAAATGGTATTTAGGAACGAATTCCAGACGAACGTTTCTCCATAAGCCCAAATTGAAAAAAGGTTCCATCGCACTTCCTCCCATCAGGAACCAACCTTTTACGATATTTCCCGGTCGATTCGGATTAAAAGACGTTTTCCCATAATTGGCAGATATGACTTCTACTATTAATTCATTATCCCCTCCATAATTTAAATTTTCACTTACATCTATGACTGGCCCCCCGAATATACCTCGATGCTTACCTAGTTCTATACCATTTAACCAGACCTTCGCAAAATAGTCAATACCATCAAAATTCAGTATGCAAGAGTAACCGCTCCGTTTTTGAGGAATTGTAAAATGCTTTTTATAATACCAAACTCTCTGTTCCAACTTTTCATGCTCCCTGGCATTCAAATGTTTATAAGGATCTCCCAATATGCCCGCTTTATAATTAGCCATTTGGACAGAAGTCGGATATGCCACCGTAAACCAGCTATTCTCCCGAAGCTTTGCTAAGTTTTTTATAGGAGATTCTTCCGAACTCAACTCCCAATCCTGTGATAAATCGATATGTTGCTCTGCCTGCCTCGGATAAATATAATATGGAGACTCCAAATCTTTTACCTGCGCTTTCATAATAGAAGCACAACACAAACAACACCATATTAAAAGATATCTATACTTAAAAATGCTCTTTCTTACCATACTTCTTTCATTTAGTTATTAGAATAGATTCCACATAAAATCAGTGATTTTGACGATTAAAACGCAGTACAATCGAGCGTTTGAAAGTAATCTCCAGAGTATCGTCCACCACATGAGTAACTTTTCTCATATCGCTCCAGGGATCATATTGTTCAACATTCGAAACTTTACTACCTAAAAATTCTAGTGGCAGTTTCACCGTTCTGCTACCTGGCAATACATTCCCAATCAATTCAGTATGCCAATTGCTTAAGACATCCCGGCACCAAACTAAAGTATGCGTATTACCTTTCAAACAATAAAAGCGAACTTGATCATGCATAAAAAAATCAGGCTGATACTGCTCTGTTATCGGATTTACATTTTCCGTTGCATGACTAAAACGTCCGAAATGCCACCATAAATTATTCTTTTCTATATAATACTGCCAGTGCCAACTTTGACCGGGAGCTGCAGCACCTGAAAAAAAAGGGGCAAAGATCAAATCATGTAACAGAATGCCTAACGTATCCGATTCATATAACTTGGATGGCCCGGAATGATGTGCCTCAACCGCACCCACTTCGGAGAGTATAACAGGTTTATCAACAACCATATTACGCAATAAAATGACAGCCTGGCTTGCCAAAGAATCCATTGGGGCCCGACAAATATCCCAAACAGCCCCTGGATCCAAATAGCGATGAACCTGGGCTATCTCATTATCCGAAATAGAAGAAAAATCCATATACCACTCCTGGTATTTTTCATTATCAAAACTTCCCAAGCTTTGCATAACCAAATGATGCGGAAAATAAGATTTAACAACAGGTAGTATCTCTCTTGTCCATTCTAGCTCCCCTGCTATTCCTTCGGAAAAACTTACAGAATTGATTTCATTCCATAATTCCCACCCCATAACTGTTGGATTGTCCGCATATCTGGAAGCAAAAAAGGCAACCCTATCTAAATATAAATCTTTCCCCTGCTGCGTTTTGAAAAAATCAGTCATATCATTCAAAGGACCTTGGTTGTCAAAAGAATATATAGGTTTATCAAAAGCCACTGATGAAGAAAACGGGGCAGAATATCCTGTTAGTTTCCTAAAATTTTCCAAACAAAATTTGATTTTGATCCCATATTTTGTCGCCAACTCCAACAGTTTGTCTATTCGCTTTGCCCTATTTTCATCAAACTCTCCAGCTTTTTTATGCTCGACCTCAAAAAATGGAGCACTCAACCAAATACGTGTGTAATTTCCTCCATTTTCCGAAAGATTGCGAAAACGCTGTTCATAAAGCTGTAAAACCTTTGTTTCATCCGTTTCAAAACGTTCCCAACAAATATTGAGGCCCACAGGTATAAAAGGGGTACCATCCGAATATTCCAAATAACAAGGATTTACCTTACTCACCCGTATAAAGTTCTGATCACGCTCTTTACCACAAGAGAAAAAAGAGTAAAGAATCATCATATATAATATATTCCGTACCATACCGACTGATTCTTAAAAGTAACCACCTTTTGCTGTAATTTCCTGAACACTGTCTCCGTTTTGTACCCAAGAGAAAATCTTCTTCTCATTTTCACGTATCTCCTCCGAGCGTAAAAGCACTTCATAAGCTATTTCCCTTGGTACAACTAAAACTCCATCGATATCTCCAAGTATTATATCACCCGGCTTAATCGTTACATCTCCGATTTTAATTGGAATCTGATAGTGAGTAATCAAACAGCGCCCCAAGCTACCATTCGATATACGATATTCGTAAAACACAGGAAAATCAGCATTCAAAATCTGATGTGTATCCCGTATTCCCCCATCTATACAAGCGGCTTTCAGTTTCTTCCCTTTAGCAGTTGCCGTCATTACACCTCCCCACAAAGTAGCTTTATCATCCCGACTTGTATCCCAGACAACAAAATGGTCTTCCTGCATCTCATCCAGCATCTGGGTTCGATATTCCATCTCACCCTTTATCTTTACGTTTGGTGCACTTTTGACAGTAAAGGCAAAACCGGCAACAGAATGATATTCGCGTAAAGGTTTAATCCTACCGGGTAAGGCTTGCTCCAAAAGGCAAAATTCACGCATCACATCGTTTACGGCCCCTGTATACAACTGCTCGTATCGAAATAATAATTCTTTATCCTCTATAGGAAACTTTTTCGAAGATATTCCTTCACGATCCTGAATCAATTTTTCTAGATTCATCATTCCGATTTCTTTCTTATACTGATCTACGCTCATAACTCTGTTATTTTTAATTAATCACTCTGGTAAACTCATTCCACCATCTACCAATATATCCGCACCGGAAATATAGCGTCCGGCCTCACTACACAAAAGCAATGCCATAGAAGCCAGATCATCCGGTTCTCCAATATACCTTAATGGAATATTCTTCTCTATTTTTGTTTTGAAAACTTCATTTGACAAAACTTCCTCATTACGAATCGTTCCGATCACCCCGGGAGCCAGATTGTTTATCGTTATTCCTTTATTTCCCAATTGCCAAGCGAGATTTTTCACCATATTCAGTTGAGCAGCTTTTGAAGCTGCATAAACAATCATTTGTTTACTCGGTCTATTCTGCTGAACAGAACCTAACGTAACAATTCTTCCCCAACCTTTCGATTCCATATAAGGCACACAACATTGTATCAACTCCAGTGAAGCTCTTACATTCACATTCATTTGAGTATTAAACTCATATAGAGTCACATCTTCCCACTTCCTACGAATCTGAATAGAAGCATTCAAAACTAAGATATCGACTTCAATTCCCAGTTTTTGCCGCAACAGTTGAAAGTCAGAAGTCAGCGTGTCTGATAATAAGTCATATTCCCATAGCCACGCTTTTCCTCCCATCTTCAGCACATCCTGTAAAGTCGTTTCCGCCAATTGGCGATTGCTCCGGTAATTGATCACAACATTCGCCCCATGTTCAGCCAAAGCTAAAGCGATGGAGCGGCCAATTCCTTGGCCAGCTCCTGTAATCAATGCAGTTTTTCCCGTTATTTCAAACAAATGCTTCACTCCCATAACGATTTTTTATTAAATACCACCTACTATCGGATACCAATTTGGTTTATACGGATCTTGATGAAAACGAGCGTAATAGTCCCCCATTTTCTCGTAATACCGCTCATATTTTTCCATCTTTTCTTCGTCCAAGGCTACTCCTAAACCCGGTCCTTCCGGCACTTTTATAGCACCATTAACATACTGCAGTTTTCCACCCTGGATAATATCATCTTCCAAATAATGATAATGGGCATCTCCCGGCATAGTCATTTGGGGGATGGTAGATGCTGTATGTAACATAGCTGCCAATTCGATACCGAATTCAGCCCCGGAATGCATAGCTACACCCAAATTAAACGTACGACAAACCGCAGTCAAATCTTTTACCCCCCGCGGGCCTTCCCAATAATGTAAATCCGTCAATATAATATCTATTGATTGCATATGGATAGAAGGGCCCAAATCATCAAATTTATTCGGATACATATTAGTTGCCAAAGGAATACGAACCTGTTCCCTGACTGCCTTCATACCTTCTATTCCCCAAGAGGGATCTTCATAATATTGTAGTTCCAGCTCTTCCATCCTATGACCGGCCTTTACGGCTGTCGCAACACTCCATACTCCATTAGGATCGATCCGCAAACCAAAATCATCTCCTAACTTCTGCCGACATAATTGTAACACTTTCACTTCTTCCATCGGATCCATGACACCGGCTTTCAGTTTCATTGCCGTAACACCCAACTCATCGTTCAACTGTACGCAAAAATCGGCCATATCCTCCGCACAGGTATCATGCCCACCACCCGGACGGTCATAGCGCCAAAACAAATAAGCGATCATTGGAATTGAATCGCGTAATTTACCCCCAAGAAGCTGGTGCATCGGAATATTAAATGCTTTCCCCATAATGTCCAAACAGGCAATCTCTATTGCACCATACAAACGAGAATTGGAAATATAATAAATACTTCTTAGAACTTTCATCTTGATAGTCTCCAAGTCCATCGGATTCATTCCGATAATGCGCGGTTTCAGCTTAAGAAGAGCCGCTCTTGAATCTCCGCCACCAACTTCACCTAGCCCGACAATCCCTTCATCCGTGATAAGTTCCAAGATTGTTCTCAACAAATAACCCGGATGTACTCCCGTGTTATGCCGCAACATACAATTCATAGGAATTGCAACGCAACGGACTTTCATGTCTACGATTTTCATTTCTTTATACTTATTTTAAGTGATACTCTACGACTTGTTCCTTTCCTGACTTATCCATATAAGTAATATGATATCGACCTCGAAATCCTCGAAATTTTATATCACCATTTTTACCAACTTTTACGATCGTATTAGTTTTCCATTCATGATTGATCAAATTATCAAGTGCATAAAATGATTGTTTGGGATCCATGTTTCTGGTAAACAATCCAGAAACAGACGGTTCTCCCGGTGCGCCACAATCATCAACCACATTCCACCACGTAATACCCATCATGTTTTTAACACTGAACCACAGGCGATACAAGTTCTGTGCAATTACAGCCTGTATTTTCTGTCCACGGTCATCATTACCTGGGGATGTTATCGTGATCTCGCTTAAATGAATCGGCAATCCGGTTTCCGAAATCCGGTTCATGATAGTCCAGATCTGATTCGGTGTCTGGATTTCTTTTCCGGCAGCAATATCCAAACATTGTTGCGGGTTGAACAAATGCATTTGGGAACCGGCAATATTTATTTTCGCTCCTCTTTCCATCAAGTCTTTTACCTGCTCCGGATATTCCGGACCAGTCCAATAATCATTAATATTCAAAAGAACATTATCCGAAAATACCTGATTGGCAGTTTTGAAAGCTTCAAATGTATAATCCCCAGGCATTACCCCATAATTACTTTTACAGAGTCCGGAACCCGGAACCATTACCCCTTTGGCAAAATCTTGTGCACTCTCATTGACAACATCCCAACTACTGACACGGTCCCCATAATATTTAGCGATCTCCACAATCCGTTTTTCAAATAACTCCTTTAACTTTTTCGTCAAATTAGGAAATTTCGTTTCTAATTGAGCTACAGTCATATTTTTGTATTCATCCGTGTATTTCTCGCTATCCAAGTAATTATCCAGATTGCCGTACTCCACAATCAATTTATCCATTTCCTTTTTCTCCTCAGGTGTCATCATCTGACCTATAATCCAGTTAGGATTATGCCATTTACGATTTCCCCAGATCAACGGATGCCCATGTACGGGGACCCCCTTACTGAGACAGAAATCTATAATCTGATCGGGAGAAGGACGGCGCCAATGCGGCTGCAGCTTCGGGTCTGTCTGGCGATTCCAATATTCTTCCGTATCCCAGTATTCTTCACGAAAACGAGGGCGATTTGGTTGCATTTCCAGGGTTTTCCAATAAAATGCGACAGTCGCACGATTAAATAATGTCCCGAACACGTCTTTATATTTCTGGTTACATGCAGGAGTGCCTAATTGATTATAGTTAAAGATATGGGCACCGAATACAAAATCATGCGAAATCTGCTCAATCTTCACTTCTGATCCAGCCGCAACATCCTGTAAACAAACGATAGCATTTGCTTTTCTATTTTGCTCGATGTCCATATCGATCTTAGCCTGTACCTTTGGATTCCAGATATTCCAATAGGCTTCACTCATGATTTTTTCTTTGTCCTCTTTCGCACTTTTGGGAAAACTATTCTGTGCAAACAGATTAAAACAACAAAAAACTAAACTGATTATTAATGTTATCTTTTTCATATCCAATTATGATTTTAATTATTTAATTTCAAATTCCTGAACTTCCATCTTACCTTTTTTATTTATCCAAGTAGCACGGTAATGTCCCTTAAAACCTCTGAAACAAACCACCCCCTGTGCATTCGATGTGATGGTCAGTGAAGTTTTCCATTCCCGGTTTATCAATCTGTCCAATGTTTCATAGACAGGCTTCTTTTTCATTTTTTTATCATAAAGTCCTGAATAAGATGGCTCTCCCGGAGCACCACCTCCATCCACGACATTCCACCAAGTAATACCCGTAATATTAGGACAACTGAACCAGAAACGATATAAATTTTCAGCTATGACAGCCTGGATTGCACTTCCTATATTCGTTGAATCGGGAGCACAAACCGTTACTTCACTCACATGTACAGGACGTCCTACTTCATTTAGACAATCAACGACTTCCATGAGCTTAGCCGGTGTAAGGATATCATCCCCCTCAGCTATTTTCTGAGCCTCGACTGGATTAAAAATATGCATCTGAACCCCAACATTATCTATACGGATCCCCCGATCTATCATATTTCGAGCAATTTCTACATACCGTCTTGTATAAGGAATACCACTTTTAAAATCAATATCATTAATATTAAAAATGACAGATTCTGGGAAATATTTCATGGCCCACTTATACGACTTATAAGTATAATCATCCGGCATTATTCCACGATTTGCCTGATCAACCGGTTCATTGACAACATCCCACATCATAATTCTATCCTTATAGCGCGATGCCAATTCCTGAATATGTTTTTCAAAATAAAATTCCATCTCTTTGCGGTCTGACGACATCCAGTCCGGATGTCCCCAACGGCGCATACCATAAATAATAGCATGGCCTTTTGCCATTATCTTGTTCGATTCGCAAAACTCAAGGATAGGATCGACGGGAGGACGACGGAAAATATAAGAAGATCCCACCGTATAACGTGGCTTTCCTTGCTCAGGTTCCAGCGTTTTCCAATAAAAAGGCAAGGTCGCAGAATTAAACAAAGCACCAAAAGTATTTTCATACTGTTTATTTTGTTGCATAGTCTCAAGCTGACCGAACAAAAAGATATTACCTCCAAAAATAAACGAATGGCTCAACTGCTCAATCTTCACAGTGACTCCGGAGGGAATATTTAATTTGGCATCACCTTTTCGGTATTGCTCTATATTTTTATCTATGCTTGCCCGGACATCCGAATTCCATATTTTCCAATAAGCCTCGCTCATGACATCCTCATAATCTTGCGCCTGTAAGCAAAAAGTAGAGAAAAGCAATCCAAATAATAATATTACTGTTTTCATATTTTATAATTTTATAGACACTTTACTAACTATCTGTCTCTTCATAAAACTCTTTCAAAAAAAAGAATTTGATCGCCACAAAAACAGCTAAAGCACCTAATAAGTAAAATATTGACAAAAATGATATACCAAAAGACAAACCATAATCAGTCTTCAGATATCCTAATAGTAAGGGAGCTAGAGCCCCAACAATAAAAGCGAAAGCAGTCATAACCCCTACCGAAGAAGCTCTTAAATCTGGAGCTATCACATCAAACAAGGCTGCATACAGGTTTGAATCGTAAATTCCCCTGAAAAAACCAAACAAAGCCAACATAACATAACTCACATATAAATTCGAGGTATATCCCATGAAAAATATAAACGGAGCACCGAGCAACAATCCGACCAGTTCCGTTTCCAGACGGACAGTTTTACGCTTTTGAGCATATTTATCTGATAATTTTCCACCTATTAAAACCCCAAACAATGCGGCTGCAAAATGAAAAAACATAGAGGTAAACCCAGCCGTCGAAAGAGATAAATGATACTTTTCATGATAGAATGTAGACATCCAAGTCACATAACCAATATTCACAAAACACATCCCTCCAAAAGCTAGACAAAGCATCCAGACCGTTTTCTTTTTAAATATCTCTTTAATAACATATCCGATCGAATATCTTTCTTCTTCTTTCACTTCCTGCGGAGTATCTTCCATTCTGAAAAACAAATAAATACACAGCAACAAACCTCCTAATCCAAAAGTAAAAAAGGACATCCGCCAACCGAAATGCTCACCAATATAGGCCGCAATAAACCCACTGGCCACAATCCCCACATACAAAGATGTCTGATGTATGGACATGGCCATAGCCCTCGTCTTATGATGATACTGACTGATCAAAGAGGTGGCTGCCGGATAATAGAAAGCTTCTCCTCCCCCGGTCGTAATACCACGTAAAACGATCAAAGAAATCACCCCCCCACTAAATCCAGTACATAATGTTCCGATACTGAAAATCAGGATACTAATAAGAATAATCCATTTTCTTTTCAGAAAATCACCCATATATCCACCGAAGGGAACCAAACAGCCATATACAATCGTAAATACAGAAGCGACAAGCCCCAATTGTACATCTGTCAAATGCAGGTCCTCTTTTATCAAAGGAATCACCACATTAAAAATCTGCCGGTCACCCTGGTTAAGGAAATAGGCAATCCATAACATAATAATCAACTCCCACTTATAGGTGATACGTAGTCGTTTCATTTTACGAATAGTTTATCGAAGGTGTGGCCCTAACCACACCTTCATATTTTTAATTAATACCCCGGATTTTGATCTTTTGACGGATCAAGGGCCTCGTTATAATTAAACTCTGTTTGCGGGATTGGGAACAACATATGTTTCTCTTGTATATCAAGACCTTTAACCCTCTTAATCTGATCTTTTACAATACCTAAACGAATCAGATCAAACCAACGTTTTCCTTCATTAAATTGTTCATACATCCGTTCTTTCAATATTAATTCTAAAAACTTTTCTGAAGTAGAGTAATCTTTTAATTCAAAATCAACTTCAGATGAAGTCATAGGATCATAACCATAAGCACGACGATGAACCATATTTATCTTTTCCATTGCATCCTCCGTAGGGGAACCAGTAACTCTCATTGCCATTTCTGCATACAATAGTAAAATATCCGGATAACGAATTAATGGATAGTCACATGCAGCCCCAGAAGCCCCGGGAGCATTTGCATCATGATATTTTGTTAATAAATAGGTATTATCCCCCATGCCAAAATCAAATAATAATAAATTATAATCCTTCCGATAATCTTTCACATCCCAATCTGTTATCAATTGATTTTCCGTAGTAGTATAAACACCATACCATCCTCCAGAACCATGCATCACATTTCCATCAATCATTGCTCCCGGATGGGCACAAAACATCGCATATTCATTGCCTTGGCCGTTTTCTCGATACTCCTTTATATAAAATATCTCTTCTGTAGATGAAACAACTTCTGGTCCAAATATATTATTAAAATCTGCAGCAGAAGACACCGTGACTAAAGAATATTGTCCACTATTAATAACTTCTTCCAAAAGTTGTTTCGACTCTTCATATCTATCTAATGTTGCATATACTTCTCCTAAAAGGCTCTTTGCACTATTCACAGAGGGCGTTCCTGCCAAACGGGGTGTCTGAGGCGCATTATTTACAGCAAAGCGAAGATCCGACTCTATAAGTTCATATATTACATCTTTAGAGCTCTTTCCTATATTATATTCACTCATATTTTCTTCTATATGAAGAGGGATATCCCCAAAATATCGTACTAAATAAAAATAAGAAAGCCCTCTTATAAACCGTAATTCCCCTATATAGCTATTTATTTTATCCTCCGACATTTGGCTTGCTTGTGGTAAACGCTCCAAAGCCACATTGCAATTTCTAATAGCAGTATATAATTTTGTCCATATATTTGCAGTACGTGTTTGATTAGTATTATCTAATCCCACATAATCACTATTAGAAGCCCAACTACCCCGACCATAAGCATAATCTGCAAAACATTCACACAAAGCAGTCCCAAAATAATCTAAACCACCATAACCCTTTAAATTAGCAAGCGGTGCAGCAACCGCAGCTGCAGCTTCACTTTCCGTATTATAAAACGTTTCTGCTGCAACAGACTTCGGCTCTTCTTCCAACCAATCAGAACAAGAAACTACCGATAATAATATAATGAATAAATAAATGTACTTTTTCATATTTTCTCTTCTTTATTAGATACTCTAAAATTGAACTTTAGCCCCAAATGTAATAGTCTTCACATTGGGATAAGTCAGATAATCAAGTCCGGCATTTGTATCTCCACCCCAAGAGTTCACTTCAGGGTCCATACCTGAATAACCTGTAATAGTAAATAGATTCTGAGCGCTTACATATATTTTTAACGCACTTAACCAGTTTTTCACTTTCCACTTTTTCACAGGTAAATTATAACCTAACATAATATTTTTCAAACGGAGATAAGAGCCATCTTCTACAAAACGATCTGAATGCTTAATATTATGATTTGCTGCAGGTCGCGGATACTTTGCCATTAAGTTTTGTTCTGCTGTATTTGTTGAACTCCAATGGCTATTAAATACGTCACGCCTTAAATTAAGTCCCATGCCCATATCATAATTTGCAGTTTCTGCCACATTATAAACATCGTTGCCTTGGCTACCATACAAAAAGAAAGAAAATTCAAAATCTTTAAATGTTAAACTGGAATTGATCCCATATGTAAAATCAGGATGTGGGCTACCTGCGATATATTTATCACTATTATCATATACCCCATTCCCATCTTTATCTTCATAGGTCATATTTCCATTTTCATCAAAACCTGTATCATGATATACATAATAGACACCTAAAGGTTCTCCCTCACGCAATAAAGTCACAAAATCTTCAACATAAGATAGACCCACAGTTGAACCATAAATATCCTGTCCTCCATATAACTCTTTGATCTGATTTTTATTCAATCCTAAATTTGCAGATAAAGTCCATGAAAATTCTTTTTGTTGAAAAACATCTCCTTCTACCAACAATTCAAAACCACGATTTCCCATCTTTCCTACATTCTTTACAGTTGTCGTATAACCTGAAGATGTTGGCAAAGAAACATTATTCAACAAATCACGTGTTGTTTTATCATAATAGTCAGCATTGATTCTCAAACGAGATTTAAATAATGACAGATCAAGACCTATATTCCATTGAGATGTAGTTTCCCATTTCAATTCTGACGGCAAGGTTGAACTTGGTGCATAAGATGTAACAAGCCCACTCCCCAATGCTGCTTTACCTTGCGACAACATATTTAACGTTGAATAAGGATCAATAGCAGTTGACCCAGTTTCTCCGTATCCTAAACGTAATTTTAAATCAGACAACCAAGAAATATCCTTTAGAAAAGCCTCATCTGATATTCTCCACGCTAATGCTGCTGCAGGAAAATAGCCCCATTTATTTCCTTCACTATAGCGAGATGAACCATCGGCCCTGAAGCTAACCGTAGCCATATAACGGCCTTTATATGAATAATTAGCTCTAGCCAAATATGACATTAATACCCATTTGGTATAGCCGGAAGAAGGCGTTCCAAAATTAGCTGCAGCTCCAAGGCCCCATGCTTCTGGTGCATCACTTATAAAATCAGTTCCACTTGCACCAAAAGATGTTCCCAAATACTGTTGATAAGTAAAACCTCCCATAAAATTCAAATTATGATCATCATGGATCGTCAGATCATAATTCGCAATATTTTCGTTCACAATTGTCGTTTGCTGATTAGAAGACAAAGAAGCACTTGAAGCTCCATATAAATAACGGGAGCTATTATAGTTATTAGATGTATAATTCAACGTTTCAACACCTATTGTAGCTTTCAAAGACAGCCCTTTTATTGGTTTATATTCAAGAAATCCATTTACATTCACCAAGTCTGCCTTAGTTTTAGAAGATGTTTCATTAATAAGATTTAATGGATTAAATAGAGCATTAGACATAAACGGGTAAGCCAATTGCAAATTGTTATAAGAGCCATCTTCATTATAAGGGTATAAGGTCGGAGGAGCAGAAATTGATGCTCCAATTAAAGATCCTCCTCTATTTCCACCACCACTACTTTTCATACTTTTATTTGTTCTTGTATACGACAAATTAGCTCCAACATTAAATTTATCGCTAATTTTGTGATCTACATTACTTCTCACATTATACTTATCATAGCCACTATTTTCGATAATACCATCACGCAAAAACAAAGAACCACTCACATAGAATTTGGTTTTGTCATTGCCACCTGCAATCGACAAACTATGAGTTTGTAAAGGTGCATCTTTATAAACCAAATCTTGCCAATCCGTACCTTTTCCTGCAAGAGCAATCTTATCAGCCGTAAAAAACTCTTTTCCTACATTATTCAACTGTTGTTCATTATAAAACATCATATATTCCGTCGCATCCATCATCTCTAGTTTTTTGATTTGGGACTGAATACCATAACTACCATCATAGGTTACAGTTGTTTTTCCCTTTTTTCCTGATTTTGTAGTAATCAAAACAACCCCGTTAGAGCCTCTAGACCCATAAACAGCAGTAGCTGAAGCATCTTTTAGTACTTCCAAAGATTCTATATCATCAGGATTAACACTGGACATATTCGCGGGGAACCCATCAATAATGTAGAGAGGATCATTACTTCCTTTAATCGAATTTGCACCACGGATACGAATCGTAAAATTCCCTTCTGGAGAACCAGTATTCGATGTAACTTGAACGCCCGGAGCTCTACCTTGTAATGCTTGAACCGGATTAGGAACTGCATAGGCCGTCAAATCTTCGCTCTTTACAGAGCTTAGAGAGCCTGTCAAATCACTCTTTTTCATCGTACCATATCCTATTACCACAACTTCTTCCAGAGCTTCCATATCTTCAGACAAAGAAATATCAAGAACTGACTTACCCTTTACTGATATTTCTTGGGTAACATAACCGATATAAGAAAAAATCAACGAAGAAGATTCGGAAACAGACAAAGAGTAATTTCCATTCAAATCCGAAATAGTACCAGATTCAGATGAACCTTTCAAAACTACATTCACCCCAACCAAAGGTTCTCCCGTTTTAGCATCTGTAATTCTCCCTTTTACAACATGCTGAGCAAAAACCGAGACACTGCCAAAGAATAGCAACATCCATAATAAAAGACTCTGCCGATTTTTCATAAGACATGAATTAAGTTTAACTTGATATTTATTATTGTAAAAATAAATTTTACAATGCAATATTAGTTACAACTATATAAAACACAAAATATTTTTTGCTCAAAATTAGCATTTATGCTCTTAAACATACAAATACACTGCTATTTAAAACAAAAAGCTAAATATATTCGCAACATCATAATTCAACAAATTCAAAATATAGTTTTATAATATAAAAATAAATACAAGCAATTAAAAAGGAAGCATATAGTAGGAAAGGCAACTTTTCACCCTTAGATTCAGGCATAAAAAAACGTGGGACTACAGCCTATTTGTCATCGAGGTATCGCCAAACACCATGCCACAAATAAACTATAGCCCACGCCTATAAGGGCGCAGGCGTTCTATAGTTACACCTTGTGGCATTATTGAAATTGGCGATTTCGATGACAAGGATTCACTAAACGCTTCTACGTTATTTTCATCAATACAATACAAATATACAAAATTATAGCAATTCATTACAAATAAAAGATTAATAAAAGTCAATAGATCATAGCCACCTTTCATCATGAGAACGGACAGAATAAAAAGTTACCCGGAATAAAAAATAAGGGAACAAGCAGATAAACAAAATTAGATATTTAATTCATCCTAAATTAAAATAAGACAAATCAGGTCGAATGCTCACAATAAAGACTTTCACAAATCTATTTTAATGCTATATTTTTTGTAGTTTTGCAAATAAGCTTACTAATTACCAATTATATAATCAGATTACACGAAACAAAAACGAGGAAGTTATGATACAAGTTATAAACAGAGCCTTGAATATTCTCGAAATATTAGCACAAGAGCCAGACAAAGAATTCGGACTATCCGAAATCGCTACTACTGTAGAATTGAATGCGGGAACTTGCGCCAATATCCTAAAAACACTTGTATATCGCAACTACGTTGAACAATCCGGCACAAAGAAAGGATACAAGTTAGGATACATGGTTTATCAACTCACACGTGATAATTCTTATAATACGGAACTCGTCAATGCGTCAAAAGTCGCAATGGACAATCTACGTGACAGTATCAACGAAACTGTAATATTATCTGTGATAAAAGGAAACAAAAGAATCTTGCTGAACGAATCGCAATGCACACATGAAATTCAAGTTCGAACAACCAACGAGTCTTCCGTATACAGAGCCACGACGGGGCGCATGATTCTGGCACATTATTCTCCTAAAGAGTTAAACGATTTTATCGATAAGATCGGATTACCAACAGAAGAAGAATGGCCGGAAGTCAAAACAAAATCCGAACTAATCCAACTACTAAACGATATACGAACTAAGAACATCGAACTTTCATGGAATAAAAACCACGTAGTAGGCTTGGCCACTCCCATCCTAAAAAAAGGAAAAGTTATAGCAAGTCTTGGTATTTACCTGCCAGACATACGCTTCGGCAAATCGGAAAAGAATAACATCATAAAACAGTTGAAAAAGACGACTGACCTTATCAATGAAAAAATTAATGCGACAACCAAATAGCACAATGTGATCTGTCGGTTATCTTATAGATATCGTTTTAATTCATATATTTGTCATTGAATAGTTAATATTAGGATTATGATTAAGAAGAATATACTCGGTTTATTGTTTTTGCTGTCCACACTCTGCTTATTCAACAGCTGCGAGGATGATCCGTATTATGATGACAGATATGATCTGACATCTGCACTATGTTCCGGGACCTGGTCAGAAACATATACAACCAACAATGGAGAAGACTGTTATCATGTATTGAGTTTTTATCCAGACTGGACGGGATCTGACTATTACGAGTTTTACAGAGGGAACATCCTTGTTCGAAGGACAGAGGAAGCATTTCGATGGCATTGGGATGACGACAATTATTATTACCCCAACTCCATCTATATGGATTTTCCAGATGGGACCTACTCGTATTTTGAAGATATACAGATCAGAGGCTTCCAGCTCCGAGGCATATTGGACGAAATTGATGTCATACTCACAATGGAATAACAAAAAAAGGCAATCGTAGCGATTGCCTTTTTTGTTGTAGCTCCGCCGAGAATCGAACTCGGATCTAAAGTTTAGGAAACTTCTATTCTATCCGTTGAACTACAGAGCCATTTTGTAATAAGTGCGGCAAAAGTATAACCTTTTCCGCAAACTGGCAAGTATTTAATGAGGCAATTGCTAATCGAACAGACTTTGCATGACGGACAAGGACTTTATTTCGGGAAAATCCGGCAAATGCAGACGATAATATTCAAGAATACGGTTTATTACGCTCACACGATCCTGCCGGGAAAAAGAATACAACGACATATTCTCGAAACTGATCTTCAGTAACCGGACAAAAACCACACTCTCCTGCGGGTTCAGATAATGGCGGTGCATCGGTATACGATCGACAAACACACCATTCAACATATCGAAGCAGGAACCTGTCACATAAGATTCGACATTCGGGTATATCCCCAGATAATGCAAGAGCCGCAGCAGAAAGACCAAATGAAAGTTCGCGACTCCCTTATCCGAAAGCTCCAACAATTGTATCGACTCGGATAAATACTCGAAAAGGTGTGGGTCCGGCTCCGTCTCCTTCACCACACGGAAAAGGACCTCGGAAAGGAAAAGCGCAAGTACATTTTTCACCGGATTACAGAACACTTCCGTTAATGGATAGCAAAGTTTCGTTTCACGGATACGATGCAAATCACGCTTATTCAGATGCTCCACCTCCATCTCCACTACCGAAAGAGGCATAAACAACGCTTTCGAGACAGAAGATTTCTTTCCACGAGAACGGGCAACCAAATAAGAAGCACGCCCGAAAGCCTCCGTGTACATATATATAATGGAGTACTTATCATTATATGGAATGGAATGCAGGACAATCCCGCGCGTTTTACACAACATATCACTGAAATTTGGAAAACAAAGTTACAACATTTTCCTTCTCGATCTTGTTTTATTATATAACAAACTACTAAATTATAAAGAACATATAAACATGCAAGAACTCACGCTCACAACCCCATCATTGCTGTTTTCGGCAGTATCACTTATCCTATTGGCCTATACAAACCGGTTCATTTCGTATGCAAGCCTCGTACGCACATTGAAAGAAAAGCATCAACAGACACACGACCCGAAAAACGTCGCCCAGATAGCCAACCTCAGGAAACGGTTATACCTGACACGCTCCATGCAAATATTAGGGCTACTCAGCCTACTCTTTTGTGTAGTTTCGATGTTCTTCATCTATATCTCATGGCAAATCATAGCCGCCTGGATATTCGGGATAGGATTACTCCTGTTGGCAGCTTCGCTATGCGTATGTATTTGGGAAATAAACATTTCCGTTAATGCATTAGAGATACACTTACAGGATATGAGTTCCAAATAGATGTTAAATGCGACAGATTCCGAACATTTTTCTTTCAAATATTTTGTCAGTTTAAAGAGAACCTCTATCTTTGCACTCGCAATCGGGAAATCAACAATCCCAGAGAGCTAAAAGCAAGAGCTTTGACATGATGGCCCGTTCGTCTATCGGTTAGGACGCAAGATTTTCATTCTTGAAAGGGGGGTTCGATTCCCCCACGGGCTACAATAAACAGGATTAAAGAATAAATAAAGAGAATAGCTAAGAAATGGCAAATCACAAGTCATCAATTAAGAGAATCAGACAGACCAACGCAAAACGTCTGCATAACAGATATTATGCTAAGACTGCAAGAAATGCAATGAGAGTTTTGCGTGCTACTGAAGACAAGAACGAAGCTCAGGTTCTGTTCCCGAAGGTGTGCTCTATGTTGGACAAGCTTGCTAAAAAACACATTATTCACAAGAATAAAGCTGGCAACTTGAAATCCAAATTAGCAAAGCACGTTAACACACTTGCGAAATAAGGTATTATACTTTATATAGTATAAAGCCGGACTGGTTAGCCCGGCTTTTTTAAACTTGATGGCCCGTTCGTCTATCGGTTAGGACGCAAGATTTTCATTCTTGAAAGGGGGGTTCGATTCCCCCACGGGCTACCTTATTAAAAGAGACAAAGTCTGACTTTGTCTCTTTTTTTGTTATACACCCCCGTTTGACTATTTTCACACTCCCTATACCATCTAAGTTAATTATTTTCACTATATTTGTTAGCTTTTTTAGACAGACAGATAATTACAGATTTTAAACGATAAAGACTCATGAGTGAAGAAATTAAGAATACTTCCACAGAGTACTCTGCGGATAGTATTCAGGTACTTGAAGGGTTAGAGGCAGTGCGTAAACGACCGTCCATGTATATTGGCGATACCAGCGAGAAAGGTCTCCACCATTTAGTATACGAAGTTGTTGACAACTCTATTGACGAAGCACTGGCCGGATTTTGTACCCAAGTTGACGTAGTGATAAACGAAGATAACTCCATCTCTGTAACAGACGATGGTCGTGGTATTCCGGTAGATATTCATGAGAAAGAAGGCGTGTCAGCGCTTGAAGTCGTATTGACCGTGCTCCACGCGGGAGGTAAATTCGACAAAGGCTCTTACAAGGTTTCAGGGGGATTGCACGGTGTAGGCGTATCCTGCGTAAACGCACTTTCCACTTACCTAAAAGCAGAAGTCCGCCGCGACGGAAAGATCCACATGCAGGAATTCTCCTGCGGTAAGCCGCTTCATTCCATTGAGGTGATCGGCGAGACAGATGTGACCGGTACAACCATCATGTTTAAACCAGACGGAAGCATCTTCTCCGTAACCGAATATAAGTACGAAATCTTAGCTACACGTTTGCGCGAGTTGGCATTCCTGAATGCAGGTATCACACTTAGCCTGACAGACAAACGCGTTGTGAAGGAAGACGGCAACTACAAATCTGAAATATTCCATTCGGACGAAGGCTTGAAAGAATTTGTTCGCTATATCGACCGTTCCAAAGAGCAGCTGATCCCGGACGTGATCCATATTGTTACGGAAAAACAGGGCATTCCTGTTGAAGTCGCCATGACTTACAATACTTCATTCAACGAAAGCGTATTTTCGTATGTAAACGATATCAATACCATAGAAGGAGGTACTCACCTGGCCGGTTTCCGCCGCGGTTTGACACGTACGCTGAAAAAATATGCTGACGACTCCAAGCTGCTTGAAAAAGCAAAGGTTGAAATCTCCGGCGATGACTTCCGTGAAGGTCTGACAGCAGTCATTTCCATCAAGGTAGCAGAACCACAGTTCGAAGGACAGACCAAGACGAAGTTGGGAAACAACGAAGTAACCGGTGCCGTAGACCAGGCCATCGGCGAAGCATTAGGCTACTACCTGGAAGAACATCCTAAGGAAGCCAAAATAATTGTCGACAAAGTGATCTTGGCAGCCCAGGCACGCCAGGCAGCCCGTAAAGCCCGCGAACTGGTACAACGCAAATCACCGATGACAGGCGGCGGACTCCCCGGCAAATTGGCCGACTGTTCTTCAAAAGACGCTGCACTCTGCGAGTTGTTCCTCGTCGAAGGGGACTCTGCAGGTGGTACAGCCAAGCAGGGACGCGACCGTAACTTCCAGGCCATCCTGCCGCTTCGCGGTAAGATCCTGAACGTCGAAAAGGCGATGGACCACAAAGTATTCGAAAGCGAAGAAATCCAGAATATCTTCCGTGCAATGGGTGTTACCATCGGTACCGAAGAAGATCCAAAAGAATTGAACCTAAGCAAGCTACGCTATCACAAGGTAATTATCATGACCGATGCCGATGTGGACGGAAGCCACATTGCCACCTTGATTCTTACCTTCTTCTTCCGCCGTATGCGCGCGCTGATCGAAAACGGATATGTCTATCTGGCTACCCCTCCTCTCTACCTGTGCAAGAAAGGCAAAGTGGAAGAATATTGCTGGACCGACCAACAACGTCAGGCATTTATCGACAAATATGGCGGCGGTAACGAAAACCAGGTTCACACACAGCGATATAAAGGTTTGGGAGAAATGAACGACCATCAGTTGTGGGATACGACCATGAACCCGGAAAACCGTACGCTGAAACAGATCACGATCGACAGTGCAGCCGAAGCAGACCAGATATTCTCCATGTTGATGGGTGAAGATGTCGGCCCACGCCGCGAGTTCATCGAGGAAAACGCAACATACGCGAATATCGATGCGTAAAGATTTATGATTTGTGATTTATGATTTATTATTGATACATAAATCACAAATCATAAATCATAAATCACAAATCATAAATCACAAATCATAAACACATGAAGCTCCGTCGTCCGAATTTAGAAGCCCTCTACAGAGAAGTAGACCATTATATCCCCAAAAAGGAAAGTCTTCAACCTCCCCGTATAGGAATATCCGCCAATCGGAAAGACGGACTTTCTTGTATAGCAGAAACCTATGTACAGGCGGTACTGAAGGCTGGTGGCGCTCCGGTTCTGGTCCCGGTCATTACAGACATCGAAGCGTTGACGGCAATCGTGAACGGATTGGACGGGCTGGTCATGAGCGGTGGTGGCGATATCAACCCGCTTTACATACAAGAAGAACCGATTCCCGCTCTGCAGGATGTGGATACTTATCGGGATGAATACGATCTGATATTGCTTCGTTTAGCGATCAATCGTCAGTTGCCGATCATGGGAATATGCCGCGGCCACCAGATACTAAACGTCGCATTCGGCGGCGATGTATACCAGGATATCCATACTCAACACAATCAAAAGCTACTGAAACACAGTCAGACACTTCCCCGCGAACAGGTTTCCCATTCCATCACGCTGAGCGAAAGTCCTTCCAAGCTCCGCACCATGTTGGACGGTGAAAATGAACTTTTGGTCAACTCCTTCCATCATCAGGCAATCAAAAAGCCGGCTCCCGAATTTATCGCTACGGCGACAGCTCCCGACGGGATCAATGAAGCGATGGAGCATCCCGAAAAAGAAATATTCAGTGTCCAGTGGCATCCCGAAGCGATGGCAGCCAATGACGACGAACAGATGTTGAAACTTTTCAGACATCATGTCGAATCGTCCCGCCTGTTCAAAGAGGCCAAACGTATCCACCACCGGAATGTGACGCTCGACTCTCACACCGACACTCCGATGATCTTTCCGGGTGAATTCAACATCGGTTTGAAAGAAGGCGGCAAGGTGAATCTCCCTTTCATGGAAGAGGGACTGATTGACGCGACGATCATGGTCGCCTATATCCCACAGGGACCGAGAGACGATGCTTCACTGCTGAAAGCTACGGACTTCGCCATGAACCGGCTGCAGGAAATACACCGACAGATGGAGCTGAACCGCTCCCGTATGTGCATCGCCTACACGCCACAGGAAGTCCATGTGCTGAAAGCTGCCGGAAAAAAAGCGATCATGTTAGGAGTGGAAAACGGATATGCGATAGGCAAGGACATCGAGAACATCGCCCGCTTCCGTAAAATGGGAGTTTCTTATATCACCCTCTGTCACAATGGAAGTAACGACATATGCGACTCGGCAAGAGGAGACGCGGAATGGAACGGTCTCAGTCCTTTCGGGAAAGAAGTCGTCCGTAAAATGAATGAATCGGGCATACTGGTCGACATCTCGCATGCCGCGGAAAGCACGTTCTACGACGCGCTCGAAACGAGTGCCTATCCGATCATAGCTTCCCATTCTTCTGCCCGAGCGCTTTGCAACCATCCACGAAACCTGACGGACGAACAACTGAAAGCATTGGCCAAACAGGGTGGTGTCGCACAGATATGCCTCTACAAAGGATTTATCAACGAAGAAGCCGAAAAAGCTTCTCTGACCGATGCGATCCGCCATATCGACCATATCGTAGACCTGATCGGGATCGACCATGTCGGGATCGGCTCCGATTTCGACGGTGACGGCGAACTGATCGGTTGCCGAGCAAGCAACGAACTGATAAACATCACCATGCGTCTTTTAAAAGAAGGATATACAGAAAATGATATTGCTAAAATATGGGGAGGCAACCTGTTGCGAGTGATGAACAAAGCGCAATCCGCTCCCGATAATTCCTTATAAACGACAAGATATGACTAAACTGATTTTATTATTATTCTCCATGACCCTGTTTTCATGCGGTCAGAAAGGAGCTGGCGAGACAACAGCTCCCATTACGGAAGTAAAGAAAGCTTCGACAACAACCGCTCCGTCGTTTAATGCGGACAGTGCCTATGCTTATGTCGAAAAACAGGTATCATTCGGTTACCGCATCCCGAACACGCCGGCCCACAAGGCTTGTGGCGATTATCTGGTATCCGAGCTGAAACGCTTCGGAGCGCAAGTTTACGAACAAGAGGCTACGCTCAAGGCATACGACGGGACTCCGTTGGAATCGCGCAACATCATCGGTTCTTTCAATCCCGACAAAGATAAACGCATCCTGCTTTTCGCCCATTGGGACACGCGTCCTTATTCGGATCACGATCCCGACCCAGCCAACCACAAGAAACCATTGGACGGCGCCGATGATGGTGCAAGCGGCGTAGGTGCCCTGTTGGAAATCGCCCGACAAATGGGAATGAAGGCTCCTGAAGTAGGGGTAGACATCATCTTCTTTGATGCTGAAGACTACGGGACACCCGAATTTGCCAAAGACAGGTACAACGACACAAGCGATACCTGGTGCCTCGGTAGCCGCTTCTGGGGGAAGAACCCGCACAAACCGGGTTACAAAGCCGAGTTTGGTATCCTGCTCGACATGGTCGGAGCCAAAGATGCCGTGTTCTATAAGGAATACATCTCCATGAAATACGCTGCCCGCTATGTGGATGAAGTATGGGAAGTGGCACGTAACTTAGGATATGGCAAATATTTTATCAATGCAAACGGCGGAGGTGTGACAGACGACCATGAAGCGGTCATCGAAGAAACCGGCATTCCTTGCCTGGACATCATCAACCACGATCCGAACTCGGAAAATGGGTTCCGTGACCATTGGCATACACAGAACGACAACATGAGCAATATAGACAAAAACGTACTGAAAGCCGTCGGCCAGACAGTACTCGAAGTTGTATATAACAGATAAAAGATAGAAAAGAAATGACAATTAATGAACTTCAGGACAACGTCATCGAAGAGTTTTCGGACTTCGACGACTGGATGGACAAGTATGCGTTACTGATAGACTTAGGTAACTCGCTTCCCCCTTTGGAGGAAAAGTATAAAACAGAGAGCAACCTGATCGAAGGTTGCCAGAGCCGTGTCTGGTTGCAGGCGGATTACGTGGATGGTAAGATCCTGTTTAAAGGCGAGAGCGATGCGGTAATCGTCAAAGGGATCGTCTCCTTGTTGATCAGCATCCTGTCCGACCATACCCCGCAGGAAATACTGGATGCAGACCTATATTTCATTGAAAAGATCGGCCTGAAAGAGCACCTCAGTCCTACCCGCTCGAACGGCCTGGTGGCTATGGTCAAGCAGATGCGCATGTACGCGCTGGCATTCCGCACCAAAGAACAGCAAGGATAAAAACACCCTGCATCTATTCCCTCCGGAAAAAGCTATGCATTAGCATCCGTAACCCTATGCTTTACAGGTGCTAATGCATAGGGTTACAAATATCCAAACATATCTCCCAAAAGGCAGGTACTTTTTCCCTAAAAGGTTAGTACCTTTTTGTCAAAAGCCTATAACCTTTTTACCAATAGGATATAGGCTATAATTCTTCACCCATTAACAACGTTTAACTAGAAAAGCACCTTTATTCTACTTAAATCAAATAGATTTGCGTACAAATAGTAGATTGTTATTCAATAAAATAAAAACGATCTTCTTCTCTAAAGTCTTATAAACATCTTAAATCTACAGATATGAAAAACGTACATTCTATTTTAATCATGCTCCTGCTCATAATAGCAGGATGTGGAAAGAACAACCAACCGGCAAATGAATTAAGCACGGTAGATGTCACAGCAAAATATCCTTATAAAGAATTGATCCTCCAAGATTTTATGGATGTAGAGTATATCCCGTTGGAAACAACAGATGAATTTCTTTGTATGGGTAGTTTGTGGGGAGTCGGCAAGAATATCATAATTGCAACAAATTTCAATAACGATGGCAATATTTTCATCTTCGACAGAAAAGGGAAAGCCCTAAAAAGAATAAACCGAAAAGGGCAAGGCAATGAAGAATACAGTTCCTATTCAAGAATCATTTTAGATGAAGAGAAAGAGGAGATATTCGTCAACAATAGTTTTGCAAAGAAAATACAAGTCTATGACCTGGAAGGAAACTTTAAACGGGACCTTCTGATCAAAAAAGAGTTTTCGCTTTTTGAAATGTACAATTTTGACAAGGATAATTTAATTTGCCATGATGATTTCCCGGGGAATACCGGACAGTCATTCATGCTCATATCCAAGCAGGACGGCAGTATCACCCAAGAAATCACAATTCCTTTTAATGAGAAGAAAAGCATCTATGTCAGGATCGAAGATAAAACGGTAGAGGGTCAATATTTTGTTTATTCTCCTCAATGTAAGCACCCGATTATGCCTTATTTTAACGATTATATTTTGACGGAATATTCGGCCGACACCTTGTATCAGTATTTGCCGGATCATACCTTGATACCACTTATCGCAAGAACCCCTTCGATCCAATCCATGAACCCGGAAGTAATTCTTTTACCGAGCCTCTTTACCGACCGTTACTATTTTATGGACGCAATCGAAAAGACAATAGAGTTTTCAACGACTAATTTATTGTACGACAAACAAGAAAAGGCTTTCTTCAGGAGCAAAGTCTATAATGGAGATTATACCAATGAAGAAAAAGTCTACTTAAACTCAAGAAGACCGATAAATGGCGAAATCCCTTCCTGGCAACATTTAGAAGCAGCAGATCTCATTCGGGATTACGGGAGAGGACGGTTAAAAGGTAAATTAAAAGAAATCGCTGCCGAATTGAAAGAAGATTCCAATCCGGTCATCATGCTGATCAAACAGAAACAAAAATAAAATTTCCATCAGAACTTCAATTCCAACTGCTCCGGCAGTAAAGTAAATGTCTTACGATGATAAGGGGTTATCCCGCATTCCCGGATGGCTTCACGATGGGCTTTTGTGGGATAGCCTTTGTTTTCCTTCCAATGATAGGCGGGATATTCCAGATCGAGGCTGTTCATATAGTCGTCACGATAGGTTTTTGCCAGGATGGAAGCGGCGGCAATACTTAGATATTTGCCGTCTCCTTTTACGACTGTCGTATGTTTGACACCAGGATAAGGTGTAAAACGGTTTCCATCGATCAACAGATGTTCCGGCTTGACTTTCAACCCGTCAATTGCCCGGTGCATGGCAAGAAAAGAAGCTTTCAAGATATTAATCCTGTCGATTTCTTCGGGCGTGACGATACCGACAGCCCACGCAATAGCTTCCTGCTCGATAATTGGACGGAGTGCATAGCGTTTCTTTTCACTCAATTGCTTGCTATCATTCAGATCTTCATTATGAAAGTCCGGTGGCAAGATAACCGCAGCGGCATACACCGGCCCTGCCAAACATCCACGACCGGCCTCATCACAACCGGCTTCTATACGATTTGCTTCTAAATAGGGTAGTAACATGGTTAATCAACATCTTTTATCAACTCCATCAAATGACCGGGATCTTGTCTACAATCCCACAACAAATGGATAAATATATAATTTTCTTCGACCGTATAAAGTATCTTATTATGCTTAATAACAAGGTAACGGTAGACCAAAGGTTCTTCTTCCAAAAGTGGCTCGACAGTTTCTCAATCTCACTTTTAACACGAAAAGCAATCCGTTTCCCAAAAGTCACTTTTAAATAACAAACCAAGTCAGTCACTTGCTGCTTGAAAAGTTTGCTTGACCGAATTTCCATCAACGAAAAGATTGAAAGAAATCACGCATCTCCTGTTCAGAAACATAAATTCCGTTTTCTTTATCCCGATTTGTTTCCTTCAACATCTCTTTCACCTCCTCCAATGTGAAGCAATTCGGACGTTTCAGTTCCGCTTTTTCAATCTTAATCAACTTACGGGCAAGACTTTCCATATAGGATATCGCCTCCTCGCTATTGCAAGCCTGCAAAATATCCAACGCCCAGTTTTTACGTTCTTGTAATTCCAATGCAGTCATAAGACATCTGAATTTTGATATGATACAAAAGTAACACTCTTCCGGCACATAAGCTAATGAATACCAGTCTTTCTTTTCATCATCCAAGGACGAAGGAGGAAGTAAGAAAAGAGTGTTGCAAGGGTGACACCGCAGATATTCGCGAGAAAATCGAACCAGTCACCACCACGATATGTCGTACAATATTCCTGCAAAAGTTCAATTGCACCACTCATCAAGACCGGACACAAGACCGCTCCGATCCAGGCATGCCACAACACATCGTCATATTTGCGATGGTTGCGCAGAAATTCGATCCACAGCATACCGGACAAGCCGGCATACATACAGATATGAGCCACTTTGTCTATCCCCACGATTTTTCCGACTTCCAGAGAAGGCGGTTTAAAGAAAGAGAGATAGATCACCACTGCGATAATCGTCAGCGAGATCGGATATTTCTTCAGGTAATACAACATCACAATTACTCTATCTTACTATATTCAGAACATCTTCCGTACCCGTTCAATACCAGCGGCAAAGATGTCTATTTCTTCTTTTGTGTTATAAAACGAGAAAGAGGCGCGAACCGTCCCCTCGATTCCCAAATCCTGCATCAACGGCTGGGCGCAATGATGTCCGGTACGGACCGCAATCCCCAAACGATCCAGCAACATCCCCATATCATAGTGATGGATATTACCTACCAGGAAAGAGAGTACCGCCCCTTTATGTGCCGCCTGTCCGAAAATACGCATACCGTCGATCGCATTCAGTTTATCGGTCGCATAACGAAGTAGCTCATCTTCATATGCCGCAATAGTATCCATTCCCAAACGACCAACATAGCGCAAGGCTTCCGCCAAAGCCGTACTGCCTATATAATCAGGCGTTCCGGCCTCGAACTTGAAAGGCAATTCGTTGAAAGTCGTCTTTTCGAAAGAAACGGAAGCGATCATTTCCCCTCCTCCCTGATACGGCGGCAATTTGTCCAACCATTCTTCTTTGCCATACAGGACTCCTATACCGGTAGGACCGTAGACCTTATGCCCGGAGAAGACATAAAACTCGGCATCCAACTCCTGCACATCCACTTTCAGATGGGGAACGGCTTGTGCTCCGTCGATCAGTACCGGAACCTCATGATTATGGGCTTCTTCAACGATCTCCTTTACCGGATTGATCGTACCGAGCACATTCGACACATGTGTAACCGAGACAAGTTTTGTCCGTTCCGAAAAAAGATTGCGGAACGTGTCCATGCACAACTCGCCTTTTTCATTCATCGGAATTACTTTCAACGTGATTCCTTTACGGGCAGCCTGTATCTGCCAGGGAACGATATTGGAATGATGCTCCATCACCGAAACGATCACTTCGTCGCCAGCCGACATACATTCGTCGGTAAAGCTGGAAGCAATCAGGTTGATCGCCTCTGTCGTCCCACGCGTGAAAACAATCTCGTTGGCAGAGCGGGCATTCAGGAATTGCTGCACGGTCTTGCGTGCATCCTCATGCGCTTCCGTCGCTGCCTGGCTCAGAAAATGAACGCCACGATGAATATTGGCATTCACATTATAATAGCCACTCTCGATCTTTTCCACTACCGGGCTCGGCTTCTGGGTAGTCGCCCCATTATCGAAATAAATAAGCGGCTTATCGTATATCTTATGATCCAGGATCGGGAAATCCTTCCGGATAGATTGTACATCCAACATAACTGTAACTATTTAACTTAATAACAAGCGCCAAAGATAGTATGTTTAACAGTAAAATATACTATTCATACAGATTATAAGCTAAAAGTTTTGTCTGTACCAATCAATTTTTTATTTCAAACGGAGAATGCCATCCCCTTTATTTCTTTTTCCGATAGAAACGCACCCAATCGATCTCCATCTCGACAGGCAGATCGGATGAGTTGACCGCTCCTACCCAGCTTCCGCCTAACTGCATATCGAGCAGCAGATAAAACTCTTTGTCTGTGAACGGGAACTGTCCTTCCTTGTCAGTTTCGATACGGGGATAAGCAAATGTGCGGGTATCGTTGATAAAAAAGACGAGACTGTCCCGATACATTTCCACGCTGTAGACATTATAGTCGTCGCGGTTAATCGTCCCGGTTCCTCCCTGCTTCGGATTATCTTTGATCCCCAATACATGGGTATAAGCAGAATGAACGGTCTGATAGGCGATCGTATCATTATTCAAACGTTCCATAATATCGATCTCACCACCATCCGGCCAACCTTCATTTTCCGGCAACAGCCAGAAAGCAGGCCACGCGCCGGTCGCACCGTACAGTTTGGCACGGATATCCAGACGCCCGTCGGAAAAGCCGACTTTGCCCTTCGTATAAACACCCCCCGTGATAAAAGGAGCCGTATCGACCGGCAAGCTATAGTTGACTAAGCCACGCAAAACCAAATTACCATCACGCATGGCATAACAGGAATCGAAGTCCGACATATAATTATTCCAGTCCGACCGTCCACGCGGTATCTTACTCCACGAAGCCTCATCAAAATGCTCCGCCTGGTCGAAGTTCTCCTCCCACACCAATTGCCATTCCTCCTGTTGCGGCTGGCAACCTGCCAGGACAGACAGGGCCAGCACAACACCTAATCCTAATAATCCTTTCCTCATATCCGCTTATCTTTCATTAGATTCGCAAATATACGAAATTTCATTGTTCTTTCTCGCCAAACTCCGACTGCTGCCGTTCTACCTCTTTCAGTTTCAAGGTATTTAACTCCTTACGCAGACGCTCCACTTCACGTTCGGCATCCGTCTTGGAAGCGACGTTCTGTCCGGTCGAAACACTGCCAAGCGGGATGCGGGCGGCATCCGATGCATCATAGACCAATGGGAAAGCAGATGGTTTCGATTCGAATTCCAATTCACCGCTTACCGGCATTTGCGAACCTTCGAACAAGACACTCGCCGTAATCCGTATCTTACCCGGTTTCAAGGTAGACTGAACCAGGACAGGTGCAGTCCCCCACTTTACGGGAGCCGGATTTGCCAATACGCCAGGTCCACCCAACAAACGTCCTTCACCTTCAATGGAAAAACGGATGTTGTAGTTATTCAACCGTTTGATATTTCCATTCTTATCCGCAACGGCAGCCACTACCGTCACTAAATCGGAGCCATCGGCCTTCAAGTCCGTACCTTCATTGTCCACCCACAACAGGATATTTTCGGGGCGGCGGGCAGGTACGACTTTATGCGTAGCCACGACCTTGCCGTCGATCAGACCTTCGGCAAGCAGGTAGACATCGTCCTGTTTTTGGGCCCTCGAAAGCGCTTTGTCGACCATAAAATCATAAACATCCGGGAAGGTAATAACCGGAGAAGGCATTCCAGGACGGTTCTTGTCTTTCTTATAAGTATAAGTCTTTCCGCCCTTGTTAAACGTAAGGCGGACCTCGTCGCAATTGGAATAAACCGTCACATCCTTACCAGAGAAAGGCGTCATTTCATGTGCGATATACACCATCGGTCCACTTCCCGCAAGCTGGTCATCCTTCACTGCCGGACGTTGTGCCATAAACATATAATATGAATATTTCGGCTGGCGGAAAACATCCATCAGACCACCATAGAAAGGATCGGGATGGTAACCGCGCTGGTGATCAAACGAATGCCAGAGGCAACCGCCGACATGCTGCGGGGACTGCTTATAAAGAACATCGTAACTGGTCACCGGATAAGAAGGGCTCGCATAATGCCGAGCCTGTACGCGCATCGGTTCTTCTCCCCAATTGCGGGCCACACGGCTCGGCGAATTGTGCGAACTCCAGTCATCCACATTATCTCCCCATTCGCGAGTGAAATAGGTCTTTGACGGATCGATCTCTTTCGAAGCATCCTGCATATTGGCGGGATGAGCAAAATAGACCGGGAAATTCTCATGCCCACGTGCTTCGCTGTCACTTCCGCTATAGCAATAAGGATACGGATATTCGGCATCTACGATATCACGAGTGTTCTTGGCAAAATCAGCCGGATACCAAGTCTCGTTCAAGATCGGTTCCCACAACCAGACACAGGGATGATTGCGATCGCGACGCACGACATTGCGGATATCGCTATACACGCGTTGCGCAAATTCGGGCGCGTCATTCCAGAACTGCCAACCGGGTGTATTGATAATCACAAACAGGCCCAACTCGTCACAGGCATCCATAAAAGCCGGGTCCTGCGGACAGTGGGCGTTACGGATAATCTCCATCCCTACTTCTTTCAGTTTTTTGGCATCCCGCCAATGAATACTGTTTGCGACAGCGTTTCCGACAACCGCAAAGTCCTGGTGGCGGTTAGCTCCAATCAACGGTTTACCGTATGGTTTGCCATTCAGGTAGAAGCCGTCTTTCCCTTTAAATTCAATGCTACGGATTCCGATACGGCGGCGGTAACCGTCGATCACATTTCCTTCCTTATCGAGTACCCGCACCAACAAGTTATACAAAGTAGGTGTCGAAGGAGTCCAAAGCATCGGCTGCTCCACCGACATCCGGTTGGAAACGGTAGTTGCCTTACCAGCCTTCACCTGTATCTTGTCATTCAACCGGGCGACTTCGGTGCCATCCGACTGCAACAATGTATATTCCACCAGACCGGAAAAAGATTTCTTCGTAGCATTGCGCACATGTATCTTCAACTGTACTTCCGCCAGAGCGTCCGATACCTTTCCGAAAGCGACAAACAAGCCACCTCCCGCCACCTCGTTTTCATAATTGGGATCAGTGATGAACACTTGGTTATGGGCGATCAGCCAGCAATCCCGGTAGATGCCGCCAAAATAGGTATAGTCCAACACATCCTGCGCCTTTCCGGGAGGATAGGATGGATCGTCGCTGTTATCAGCCCAGACGGCAATCACATTGTTACCGTTCCAGTCCAACGCATCCGTCACATCGACCACGACAGGCAGATAACCGCCAAAATGCTCCGTCAACAGTTTGCCGTTCACAAACACCTTGCTTTTACCCATTATGGCCTCAAAATGCAGGAAAAGTTTTTTGCCCTTCAGAGCAGCATCGGGTGCGAAATGCTTCCGATACCAGACTTCCCCCTGGTAATTGATGCAACCGCTCGCTTCGGTCGGCAGATATTCGATACCGTTCGGCAAAGAAACGACCGTCCAGTCTTTATCATCAAAATCTTTTGCCTCCGCACCTTCGGCCGCTCCTTTATAAAAACGCCAAGCCGGATTCATTGAAAACACTTCACGCCCGCTGTTGTCCAACCGGAAGAAACCAGCTGTTGAAAACTCGGGCTGATGGGCCGCCCACAAAGAGAGGCTAAGCCACATAAACACGAAACTGAATATAATTTTCTTCATTATTATATATTTTATAATTTATCATTCAAACCGGCCGTACCTTTTCAACGAGATTAAAAATCTCCGGTGAAGCCGTCGTTTGCTTCAATGCCCCAAAATATATTCTTGGATACTTCGAAGGTCTATAAAACCTTAAATATTTTTTGGGACGTTTTTCAGAACTACTTCATCCAAGCCCGAACTTTCCGGATCATCGGAATCTCGTAATAATACCACCAATCACTATTGTTCGTCTTGGAAGCTAAATGATTATGATGATTCAGATCGGAAATAAAACCTTCGGGCTGCTGCATGAAACGGGTTTCGGAATAGACCGACTCCAAGTCTGCCCGCATGACATCGAAGTAATCACAGACCTCGGCGACCATCTCCAAAGCGTCCCTCCGGGCAGTTTCATCTTTTGCCGTATCGTAGTCATTCAAAGCCAAGATCAGGCGTACCGGATAGTTTTGTAGGTTGTTCGTTTGTTCATAAACCTGCAACGTATAACGATTGCGCAACGCCTCTGCCTTCGCTTTTCTGATTCCTTCGGCAATCTTCTCATAACGGTCCGCTTCTATTTTTGCCCGCGCAATTTTATCTTCATACAGTTCGCTCCATGCCCCCGGATTCGCCTTGTCAGGCAATCCGATCAGAGTAAAATCCGACGTACCCCAAGCTGGATTCCGGTGGCCGGAAGTCACCAACGCACCATCGAAGAAAAAGACCGCCTTTTCCAGTTCATCCAGAAAGTCCATCCGGTTATCCTCCGGAAGGAAACCATATTCGCGCTGTGCATGTACCTGCTTGAATGTTCCGATATCCCGTGCCGATGGGTTCCAACCGAACTCACCTTGTGCGATAAAACCTCTCCAGACCGTTTCCAGATGCGGTGAACCGTCGTCCCAGGCAGTCGCTAATATTCCTTCTAACTGGTTGTCGGCAACTAACTGACTGAATCCTTTCACATATTCCGAGCGTGTATTCCGGCGTGGCATGAAAGGTGAGTCACCGGCAGATGCTGCTGTCGCTCCCATCACCTTCAGCCCTTTATCATGATACCATTTCAAAAGACGTCGATGGGCAGATGTCGTCGCATCTTCATACTTCCAGCGCATATACACACACTCTTTCGGAAACAAACCGATCGCCTCATCTAATTTGCTGGTGTCCCAGACCTTTGCCACTTCTTCTTCAGATTTATCGCTTAGCACAAGCTCCCAGATACCAGCATATTTTAATGGCATATCATCCCAAAAGATCGGTATACGCCCATGCTCGACCGCAAATCGGCACACCTTTTTCAACCAGATCATCTGCAACTCGAAAGCCGTCTTTCCGGTCGCCTTACAACGGTCGTCGATTCCGATCGCCGTGATCTCATCCCCACCGACATGCAGGTATTTCCCGTATGGCATGGCTTCGAGTGCATCCAGATAAAGGTCGAACTGCACCTCGTATGTACGCGGATCGGACGGACAGAACTCCCAGTCGCTGGCCGGATTTTCACGCAGTTCCCAATGATGTTTCAAGATAAAACCGGCATGGCCGAGTCCCTGTACAAGCGGACTGATCTCGACATTCCGTTCTTTCGCATACCGGCAGAGCGCCTGCATCTCCTGCTTACTGATCGCATTCGGGGCACCTATTTCCGGACGGCGGGTAAAACGCAGCTTGTCTTCCAGTTCCCAGATAACCGCATTCACTTTATAACGTGCCAACCGATCAACCATTCGGTAATAATATTCCATCCGGTCCAGATGATGCTTCGTATCGAGATGGACAGCACGGTAGGCAATGGCCGGATAATCGGTTATCTTCATTTGCGGAATTTCCCGTCCGAAATCGCGGCTATCCTCCAACAGTTGCTCCAATGTCTGGCAACCATAGAAAAGACCCGCTTCCGTACGTGCCGTCACAATCACCCCCTTATCATTCACCACCAAAACATATCCTTCGGGCGAATCGGGGACATTCTGCCCAGACAGTTGAAGATACAATCCTTTTCCCCCACGTCCGGCACGGGGAAGGACATCCGTCAACGCTCCCAATATTGGAACAGGAGTTCCGGGTGCAGTCGAGACAAACTTAAGATCGGTATGCATAACTCCTTTTCCCGGAAACACCTCAACCGATTGAGGCTGGGGCAAAAGTTGAAACACCTTATCCAGGCTACGGGCATAGAGGCTGCTTGCCGCAAGCAATAGACTAATTATTAATAGCTGTATTTTCATGATACATGTATTTTCCTCAAAGATACATTTACAATGTAATGGATAAAGAAGAAAAGGACCGGCCATAATACGTTATCCACCATTACAGCCGGCCCCAAAGATAATACCTATTAAAAAAGTCTCTAATTACCAACCTTCATTCGGAGTACACAACGGATTTGCCGAGATTTCCTTCGCTGGTATCGGATAATAATAATAACGGTTCGTATCGCCGACTTTGCCGGTCATCAATTGTTTGTAGCGGGCGGCATTACAAGTCTGCATGCGTTCTTCCAGCAATCCCCAACGGCGCAAGTCGTAGAAACGTTCTCCTTCCACGAAGAACTCGATAGCACGCTGGTGTTCCAAATCATTAAAAACAGCTTCATAGGTTTGAGCCCCGCTATATGGGTTCAAGTTAGCACGTTCACGTATCTGGTTCAAGTAGCTGATCGCTGTGGAAAGATCCTGCTTTCCACGCAGATAAGACTCGGAAAGCAACAAGAGAACATCGGCATAACGGATGGCACGCTCGTTGATAACGGACATAGGAGGATCGGCTTCTGATTCCGCCGTATTCCAGTTCTGGTATTTCAGAATCCAATATGTATTCCATTTTTCTTCCTTAAACTTTTTGCGGAAAGGAGACAAGTAATACATACAACCTTCATAATCCCAGGCAGCCGATGAACGGGCACGATAATCAAAATTACCATCCTTATCTTTTTCTTTCATGAATATGTCCATCATCTGCTGGGTAGGATTAGCTTCATACCAACCACTGGCTTCAGGTGCTGCATACTCTTTCGGGCGGGTGTTCGTCTGGGTGGAATTGATATTCTCTCCGTCCCCCCAAATATCAGTACCTCCGACCGGTTCCATCAACAGTTCGAAAATACTTTCCGCATTGTTCTCATGCACATCGTCAAAGTTCCAGGAAAAATCTTCGACCAGACGATAGGTATAAGGAGATTTTGTCAGAGGTTCCAATACCTCGATCGCTTTGTCGAAATTTTCCTCATACACATAAATCTTCCCTAAAACCGCATAAGCAGCTCCTTTGGTCGGCTTACCGATCACCTCGTTCGTCACCGGCAGCAAAGATGCAGCCGTGGTCAGATCCTGTTCGGCCTGTGCCCAGATTTCAGCCTGCGAAGATTTTGCCAACGGGAAAGTAGACGGAGACTGTGAAGCAGTCAGGCGCAAAGGCGCGTCCTTAAACTCCTTACCCAACTGGAACAGATAAAATCCACGTATAAACAGACATTCGCCTTTCACTTTATTGACAAATTCTTCAGAAAAATCTCCTTGTTTTTCTTCCAGCTTCTGCATGATCGAGTTCGTCCGGTACAAAGCATTATAGAACTGGTAGAACATTCCCTGCGACAGCGTGTTGCCATTCGTATTGGTGAAATAGCAGGCTTGGAAAACATCGCTGATGTCATTCCTGAACTCCACTTCGTCGGCACGCGCAATACGCATCATGACTCCGCGAGTTCCATAATATCCGCCGTTCAACGCATTCTTCAAAGGAGTATAGCAAGAGGTCAAAGCCAACTCGAAATCAGCTTCGTTCTTCCAGAAAGTATCTTCCGTCGCCTTGTTCGGATTTATTTGTTCCAATTGGGCGTCACATGATGTGCACAAGCCGGCAACAACCATTGCACAAAATATAAAATATAGATATATTCGTTTCATATAATTGCTTTATTTAAAATGTTACGTTCAAACCCAACATAAATGTACGGTTGGAGGGATATATAAATTCGTCGAAACCACGGGAATATACATTTGAAGAGTTTACGTCCGGCGTATAACCCGAATAAGAGGTAATCGTAAAGAGGTTTTCTGCATTGACATACACGCGGGCTTTCTGAACAAAGCCGTGGAACCAGGCTGCAGGCAACGTATAACCTACTTGCAGGTTTCTCAGACGGAAATAAGAGCCGTTTTCCAGGTAACGATCGGATTCGGAACGGGCGTTCCGGTTCGGGTCGGTCCAGATCAGACGGGGCTGGGACGCGTTATGATTTTCCGGTGTCCAATAGTCTAAAGTGCTCGCCAGATAATTCGTACCACGCGTGACATCCGTCAATTCCAACCGGGTCGCATTGTAAATCTTATTACCGGCAACTCCCTGGAACCCGATGGAAAAGTCCACATTCTTATAAGTAATGTTACCATTGATCGAATAAGTAAATTTCGGGAACGGGCTACCGCTATACACACGGTCGTCATCATTGATCGTACCATCGTTGTTCGTATCTTTGAAACGGATATCGCCCGGTTCAGCACTCGGCTGAATCAAGACACCGTCCTTCTGGTAAGCCTGTACTTCCTCCGTGCTGTTGAAATAACCGTCGGTCGGGATCAGCCAGAAACCACCGATAGGATAACCGGCAAGTGTTCTACTTGTATAAGTACCACCATGAATCGTACCGCTTTCAATCGGTTGCATCCCTTCTCCCAAGGCAATCACTTCGTTCTTATTATAAGTTCCTAAGAAACTTACGCCATAAGACAAATCTTTATTCAGCGATTCATTCCATCCGATATTAAATTCAAAACCCTGGTTCCGGATCTTACCGGCATTCTGGATCGGATCATTCGCACCACCGGACGATATAGGAATCGGGACATTCAACAAAATGTCTTTCGTATTCTTCACATACCAGTCGGCAGTCAACGTCAAACGATTGCGCAAAGCCATGAAGTCGATACCGACATTCGTCATTGCAGTTTCCTCCCATTTGATATCCGGGTTGGCAAACGTTTTCGGGAAAGCACCCTGTATCAATCCGCTCTTTCCATCCGGATAGTTAATACCGGTTGTCACGACTGATACATATTGGTAATTGTCTATTTCCTGATTACCCAGAACACCATAACCACCTCTCAGTTTCAACTGGTCCAGCCAGGACACGTTATTCTTCACAAAATCTTCCTCCGCGATATTCCATCCGACAGAGAACGACGGGAAATTACCATACCGATTGTTAGATCCGAACTTGGAAGAACCATCACGACGGATAGTCGCCGTCAACAAATAACGATTCTTGTAAGAATAGAACACACGACCTAAGATTGAAGTCAACACGCTACGGCTTGAATTGCCGCTTACAGCCAATCCTTGGGCAGCAGCGTCTATCTCCTTGATTCCGGTAGGCATACCTTGTCCTGATCCCTGCATATAACGATACCGGGAATCCTGGTAGGTATAGCCGGCAAGAACCGATATTTTATGATCACCGAAAGTACGGTCGAAAGTCAGCAAGTTTTCAACCAGCACATTGCGAGTTCGGGTTTGTTGTTCCGTCACCTGCGTTATATCATTTTTATTCAATCCATAATCATACAAGCCCAGATAGCTGTTGTAACGGTAGAACTGGAAATCGGGAGTCAAGTTCAATTTATATTTCAAACCCTTCATAAACTCAACGGAAACATAAGCATTAGCATAAATTTTCACGTTGTCGCTATAACGGTTCATCAGATTATCATCCACCATACCCAACGGGTTATAGAGATTTACGACATCGCCATACAGAGCGCCATAACCGCCTGTCTGGTTCGCGTCATATTGTTCAAGTGTCGGAATCGCTTGTATCGTATGGCCGACATATCCTCCGCGAACTTCCGAAAGCAGCGGTTTATCCTGGTTATAAGTCAGGACGATATTCGTTCCTGCCGAGAAAATACCTTTCTTGAAGTCCTGCTTGCTCTGCAACGTGTAACGCTGGTAATTCGTTCCCTTCATCACACCGTCCTGGTTCGTATAGCCCACACTATTATAATAGGTAGAATATTTTCCACCGCCTTTCACCGACAAGTTATAATTCTGCATCAAGGCCGGGCTGAACATCAGGCTCTGCCAATCATTGTCCGGCTTGGAAGCCAAATCCGTCGCCATTTCGAGCGGGTTCATTCCTGCCGCTTTTCTGGAAACAGTCGTCACTTCCGCCCATCCGGCAGCATCCAACAAATCCAAATATTTGGATGGCGAGCTGACTCCGACATTGGCCGAAAGGTCGATGATCGGTTTCCCCTCGGTATTGCTACCCTCTTTCGTCGTCACGATGATGACACCGTTGGCGGCACGTGAACCGTAGATAGCGGATGAAGAAGCATCTTTCAACACGTCGATACTGGCGATATCGTTCGGGTTGATATGATCGATTCCACTCATATACATACCGTCCACGATATACAAAGGAGACGAGTTGTTCAACGTTCCGATACCACGGACCATGACACGAGTACTACCACCCGGCGCGCCTCCCTGTGAAACGATATCCACACCGGCAATCTTACCTTGCAAGGCCTGCCCGATAGTCGTGTTGCTCTGCGTATTCAAATCGTCCGTGCTGACATTGGCTACGGAACCGGTCAAGTCTGCCTTTTTCTGCGTACCATAACCGATCACGACAACTTCGTCCAGCGTTTTCGTATCTTCCAATAATACGACATTGATTGTTTTCTGGTTACCGACAACGATCTCCTTTGACAAATAACCAATATAAGAAATATTCAAAACTGATTTAGGATCAGCCTCGATAGAGAAATTACCATCTATATCGGTAACTGTACCATTTGTAGTACCTTTCACCACAACATTGGCCCCGATGATTGCTTCGCCGTTATTATCAACGATCCGGCCTGTCACTGTTTGTGTTTGTTGTTTAATGGCAGCCGCAGCATCTACATCTTTTGCTGACAATACAATATGCGTACCTTCCATTTCATACTCGATACCTGCATTTTTAAATAGGTTATCCAGCACTTTTGATACCGGTTCCGTCTTAGCCTTTACCGAAACCTTCCGGTTAACATCTACCTGGTTATTATAGATAAACAAGTAATCTGTCTGACTTTCAATCTCATTTAGGATTTCCTCTAATTGAGTATTGTTCTTGTTAATACTAACCCGGGCGTTCTGCGAATGCGAATTTTCAGCATACGAGCAGAATACGCAGGCTCCCAAAAGGAATGTGGATATTCGCATAGTTCTCAAGATTTTTTTACCTGACGGAGTTTTCGGATAATATCCCCCCGACAAAAAGTTTTTTTTCATACCTTTGTAACTGATTTGAAGTTAATACAATGAATTAAAAAATTGTGTTGATTGGAATGCCGGTAAATGCCCCCCAGCGCTTGCCGGCATTTTTCTGTTATTGACTGCCTGTTTTCATGTTTCCTTTTATTTTATAAGGTTAATACTAATTATTGTGTTTTTTATTTCTGTTCTTCTATTACTTGTGTTCACCTGATATAAATAATCTGATTTTCATCGTCCCGTTCATACTTGAAACGGATATCCCTCTGCAATACCCTCAATGCATAGTCGATACCGTCTGCTTGTCTGAACTTTCCCGTGAAATAGTATTTCAATACATTCTTATTTTCAACAACTATGCTGACTCCGAAATATTTCTCCAGATCATTCATGATCGAGAGGAATGATTCGTTCCGGAAGCATATCAACCCTTCTTTCCAACGATAAGGATTATAATCGTCAACCGGAATGACTTTCAGTCTACCGTCCTTTTGCAGGCAAGCCTTGCTGTCCGGCTTCAACATCAATGTATCCCCCAAACCGATACGGGAGGCTACTCGCACACTTCCCTCCATCAACGTAACCTCGAAATCGTCTTTATCGGAATAGCCTTCCACATTAAATTTTGTTCCCAGTACTTCCATATTGCATTTGCCCGTTTCCACGATAAAAGGCCTTTTCTTATCTTTGGCTACATCGAAATAGGCTTCTCCGTCTACCGTTACCTGGCGTACGGACTTGTCGAACACAGCCGGATAAACGATCTTCGTCCGGGCGTTCAGCCAGACATTCGTCCCGTCCGACAGCGTGATGTTCACCCGCTGTCCAGTAGGGACATAAATGGATTGCATCGGCACAACTCCGTTCTTATCCGAAACAAATTGATATAATAAGCTAAGTCCCAATGTCACAGCAACAACTGCCACAATCTTGATTAACTCAGTTCCGAGAGAACTCAAGCTCCATGACTTGTGTCGCACCTTTTCTTCAATCGTTTTTTCATCACCAAGAAGCAACATCGAATCGAATATCTTTCTCTCTTTCAAGAATTCGCGTCTGTTTTCCGGGGAATGTTCCATCCATTGCCGAATCCGGACTTCTTCTTCATAAGAAGCGGCTCCTTCAAAGAACTTATATAACGTTTCCCTGTCCATTTTTCATCTTTTTACTTATGCTTACATAATACTAACAGCTCACAAGCCTGTATCCCCAGTTGAAAATGAAAAAAAATTTTATTTTTATATTTTTTCTTCCGAGATCAATGCCATAGTTCTCTCGGAACT
>ERZ824522.146-NODE-146-length-99022-cov-19.874413_pt1 | contig 99022 bp, 85 predicted proteins | sample MGYA00519935_ERZ824522 | MGnify/ENA primary metagenome ERZ824522 (study PRJEB31778, sample SAMEA3449160) | human gut metagenome | biome: human gut; feature: human-associated habitat; material: faeces | place: United Kingdom | collected 2010/2012 ...
ATTTTGTCAATGACGGACAACTGTCTATCTTCTAATTCTATTTCGAACTCACGTTGTATTAAGATGGCTTATTTCGTTTGCAATGTGCGTATCGTTGTTTATCATTCCCGTTAGTGGACAACGTGTAGAAAATCATTTTGTCAAACCAATCACTGGCACTTGGATAAACCTAGCCTATCAGGATGTGCGTAACAAGTACACCAATCCGCAGCATTTTGATTATACAGCCCCAGCTTTATGGAGGCAGAAGATAAAAGAACTTTCTGAGATGGGGATTGAATATCTTGTTTTTATGGCTGTGGCCAATGAAGGGAAGGCATATTATCCTTCTAAATTGATGCCTCATGCATATGCTCCCGAGAAAGAAAGTCCGGTGGATGTTATTATGGATATGGCGGACGAATTGGGAATGAAAGTTTTTATGAGCACGGGCTGGGCAAAAAATCAGGATGACAATTTGCAGGATCCGGCAATCAAGCAACGTCAGCTTCAGATGATGGAGGAACTGGCAGCTCTGTATAGAAACCATAAAGCATTCTATGGTTGGTATTTGCCGGTAGAAGATTGTCTTTGTCCGATTTTTGCGGAACATGCTGTACAGTCGGTCAATACATTGGTAGAGAAAGCACGGGTATTGACTCCTGGAAAGAAAACTTTGATATCTCCTTATGGCATTGTGAATTCTGCTTTTGATGACCCGGCTTATGAAAGGCAGTTGGCCAAATTGAAGGTTGATATCATTGCCTATCAAGATGAAATTGGATGTGTCCGCGAGCAGTTTCCTCTTCTTCGTTTGAAACGAAGTTGGGAAAAATTGCGTGCGATCCATGACAGATTGGGCATTGCATTGTGGGCGAATTGTGAGACCTTTACATGGGAAAACGAAACCAATGATCGTGCTTCTGCTTTAATTCCTTCTGCTTATTCGCGCTTGTTGTCCCAGCAGGTGGCTGCATCGGTTGCAGGGGTAGAAACTATCACATCCTTTATGATGTACGGCTTGTTTGACAAGCCTGATTCGCCGTTTCAACTGGGGCAGCCAATTTGGTCGAATAAGGCATATACAGATTATATGGCTTGGAAGAACGGTGATAAGTATTGGAACTATCTGGCTGCTTCTTTTGCAGGTACGTTAATAAGCGGTGAGATTGCAAAGACAGACAATGTGTTGTGGCAAAAGATGCTGGATGGAAAACTGGCCGAAGAAAGCAGTGCAGATACGTGTTGGGTGGAATTTGCCCCCGGGTATCATGAGCTATTTTTTGATTTTGGGAAAATAGTACATTTGAAGCAGTTCATGTTTCGTGTGCTGAATTATAAATCTCAAGATATCTGTTTGCCGGAAAATATCAGTTTGTCAGTTTCCGATGACGGCATACGATATCATTTGGTCGCAATGAAGAATGTTCCGTGTTGGCCGAATGCAAAGCATGACATCTGGATTGATGGGATTTTGTTTGATGAGATAATGGAGAACGGGCGGTATATAAAAATAGCTTTTGAAGCTTCTCATAGAGTCTGCATCGACGAATTGTATGTTAATCCTATCCTTGGGAAATAAGGGGAGAACCTCAGCTCCACCCTTCCAGTCCTGACCTTTGTGAACATAAAGTTGACTTTGGAAGAAGGAGTGGGGAGGGGGAGGAAACTGTTCAGCCCATCTTTCCGTGGGGAGAGATGGGCTGAATGTTTATGATATGCTAGCCAGGTTCAGTCGAACAGGCTCTTGAACTTGCGGAAGATTTTTTCCTTGATGGAAGCGTTGGGCTTGAAGTTGTCCGAGGTTTCCATTTCTTCCAGCGCTTTCTTTTCGTCCTTGCTCAGGGTTTCGGGCACGTAGATGCTGACGTTGACAAGCAAGTCGCCGGTGCCATAGCCGTTGACGCTGGGAAGTCCCTTGTTGCGCAGGCGGAGAACCTTGCCGGGCTGGGTACCCGGTTCGATCTTTACTTTCACCTTGCCGTCGATAGTGGGGATCTCTACGGCTCCTCCCAAGGCTGCGGTAGGGAAGCTCAACAGGAGGTTGTAGATGAGGTCGTTCTCCTCGCGGATCAGTTCCTTGTCCGGTTCTTCTTCGATGAGGACCAGCAGATCGCCCGGCACGCCGTTGTGCTTGCCTGCGTTTCCTTTGCCGTTCATGGAGAGTTGCATGCCTTCGGCTACACCGGCCGGTATCTTGACCGTTACTACTTCTTCGCCATAGACGATACCTTCGCCCGCACACTCTTTACATTTATTCTTGATGACTTTACCTTCGCCGCCGCAGGTGGGGCAGGTGGTACGTGTCTGCATGGTGCCCAGAATGGTCTGCTGGTTGCGAATGACGGAGCCGGAACCTTTACAGGTAGGACAGGTTTCGCTTCCTCCATTGCCTTCGGCACCGGTGCCGTGGCAGTGGGTACAGGTGACGTACTTTTTCAGTTTGAATTTCTTTTCTACACCAGTAGATATTTCTTTCAGGTTGAGCTTCACCTTGACGCGGAGGTCGGAACCACGGAAACGACGCTGCTGGGCGCCACCTCCTCCGCCAAAACCACCGAAACCGCCAAAGCCTCCTCCGTGTCCGCCGAAGATGTCGCCGAACATGGAGAAGATATCGTCCATGGACATGCCACCACTGAATCCGCCGAAGGGGCCTCCGTTGCCTGCCGCACCGCTCATGCCTGCAAAGCCGAACTGGTCGTAGCGGGCGCGTTTGTCGGGATTGCTCAACACGTCATAGGCTTCTGCTGCTTCCTTGAATTTTTCTTCCGCTTCCTTGTCGCCCGGGTTCTTGTCGGGGTGATATTGAATGGCTTTCTTGCGGTAGGCTTTCTTTATCTCGTCGGCCGATGCGTTCTTGTCTACTCCCAGTACCTCGTAGTAATCTCTTTTTTCCATAATTCAACTTGTCTCCTTATTCTCCGACTACCACTTTGGCATGACGGATTACCTTGTCGTTTAATGTATATCCAGGCTGGACACAGTCCAGGATTTTGCCTTTCAGTTCTTCTGCCGGAGCGGGGATGACGGCGATGGCTTCGTGGAAGTCGGTGTTGAGGGGCTGTTCCTTGGTCTCAATGACTTTCACTCCATTCTGTCCGAGAACGGTCATGAACTTGTTGTAGATCAGTTCGACACCTTCTCTGACGGCGGCTACGTCTTCGGCTGTTTCCATGTTCTTCAGTGCGCGTTCGAAATCGTCCACGATGGGCAGGATGCTGCTGATGCTTTTTTCGCCTCCGTTCAGGATCAGTTCTGCTTTCTCCTTCATGGTGCGTTTGCGGTAATTGTCGAATTCGGCTGAAAGGCGCAGGTACTTGTCCTTCATATTGGCCAGCTCTTCCTGTGTCTTGGTCAGCTCGTCTACTTGCTCTGTTTTTTCAGTCCCGGCCTGTTCCTGTGTCTCGGCTGCCGTTTTTTCTGTTTCGCCCTGGTCTTGTTGTCCCGTATGGGCAGTGTGAGCTTTCAGCTCTTCTTCGTTCATGGTTTCTTTTTTCGGATCCATATCTATTTTTCTTTTTTGTTATTACTGCGGATGGACGGTCGGACGTATCCGGCGCGTCTTGTTACTTTTCTTTCCAGCAAAAACTTTGCCAAAATGTCTACTTTTTCAGAAAACGCCGCAAAGTTACGATTTTTATGTCACATTGGCAGTGTGGAAAGAAGACAATTGTGTATCTTTGCACCTCCGTTTTTAAGGTATTAGTAATAACAAGATAAAGATAATTCATGATTACAGTTTCTAATGTTTCGGTACAGTTTGGTAAAAGGGTGTTGTTCAACGACGTCAACCTGAAGTTTACCAGCGGCAATTGTTATGGTGTCATCGGTGCCAACGGTGCAGGCAAGTCTACTTTTCTCAAGACGATTTCCGGAGAGTTGGAGCCTACAACGGGGGCGATAACTTTGGGACCGGGCGAACGCCTGTCTGTACTTAGCCAGGACCACTTCAAGTGGGATGCTTATACGGTGATGGACACGGTGATGATGGGCCACACGGTGTTGTGGGATATCATGAAGCAACGTGAAGCCCTCTATGCCAAAGAAGATTTTACGGACGAGGACGGCATGAAGGTGTCCGAACTGGAAGAGAAGTTTGCCGAGCTGGACGGTTGGAATGCCGAGAGCGACGCGGCTTCCTTGCTGAGCGGCCTGGGCATTAAGGAAGACAAGCACTATGTGCTGATGAGCGAACTGAACAACAAGGAGAAGGTGCGTGTCATGCTGGCACAGGCTTTGTATGGAAATCCCGATAACCTGTTGCTGGACGAGCCGACCAACGACTTGGATATGGAGACGGTGACCTGGCTGGAGGAATACCTCTCGAACTTCGAACATACGGTGCTCGTTGTGAGCCACGACCGTCACTTCCTCGACTCGGTCTGTACGCATACCATCGATATCGATTATGGAAAAATCAATCTGTTTGCCGGTAACTACAGCTTCTGGTACGAATCGAGCCAGCTAGCCTTGCGTCAGCAACAGAACCAGAAGGCCAAAGCCGAGGAGAAGCGCAAAGAGCTGGAAGAGTTTATCCGCCGTTTCAGTGCCAACGTGGCCAAAAGCAAGCAGACGACGAGCCGCAAGAAGATGCTCGAGAAACTGAATGTGGAGGAAATCAAGCCTTCGTCGCGCAAATATCCTGGCATCATCTTTACGCCGGAACGCGAACCGGGCAATCAGATCTTGGAGGTTTCGGGCCTGACCAAGTCTTTGGAAGACGGTACAGTGCTTTTCCGCGATGTGAATTTCAATGTGGAGAAAGGCGACAAAATTGTATTCCTGTCGCACGACCCGCGTGCCATGACGGCTTTGTTCGAGATTATCAACGGCAATATGAAGCCCGATGCCGGACACTATAACTGGGGTGTGACCATCACGACGGCCTATCTGCCGTTGGACAACACGTCGTTTTTCAACACAGACCTGAACCTGGTCGACTGGCTCAGCCAGTTTGGCGAAGGAAATGAGGTCTATATGAAGAGCTTCCTGGGACGTATGCTTTTCTCGGGCGAGGAGGTATTGAAGAAAGCCAGCGTGCTGTCGGGAGGCGAGAAAATGCGTTGTATGATTGCCCGTATGCAGTTGCGCAATGCCAACTGTCTGATTTTGGATACGCCGACCAACCACCTCGACCTGGAGTCTATCCAGGCCTTCAACAACAACCTGAAGATCTACAAGGGAAATGTCCTGTTTGCGTCGCACGACCATGAGTTCATCCAGACGGTGGCCAACCGTATCATCGAGCTGACTCCGAACGGTATCATCGATAAGATGATGGAGTATGACGAATACATCACTTCGGATCACATTAAAGAACTGAGAGCACGCATGTATCAGAACTGATACTTGACAGACTGAGATAATAAGAGAGGCACGGACCGACAGACTTCTACGGAATAATCCGTATGGTTTCTGCGTGGTCCGTGCCTCTTTGTATAGTGGACAGGGGAAGGATCCTCTGTTACATCCTTTAATGTTTGGTCTGGTAGACTATTTTGTTTTCACTTTCCCCGAAAAGTTTGTCACCGAGGGTTGTAATTTTATTGCCGGTTGCCACTACGTGTCTCAGATTGTCACATCCGATGAAGGCACCATATTCGATGGCCGTTACTCCGGCCGGTAATATCAGTGAACCGGACAGGCGGGTACAGCCGCTGAACGCACGTTGGCCGATGGTTTGCAAGCCTTTGGGCAGAGTAACGTCCAGCATGTATTTCTTTTGCGTAAACGTATACTCGGGGATAGCGGTCGAAGTGCAGTTTTCCATATTGACGGAAACCAGATTGGGCATATAGTCGCGGAGCAGCTTGAAGTCTGCTTCGTCCATTTTGCCTTCGATGGTCAGGAAATTGACGTCACGCGGTTGAATGCCTTTGCGCATGAGTTCACTGGCCAGACTGCTCATGGGGCCAATCTCTACGGAAACGATTGTAGGTTCTCCTTCGATGAAAGAGAAGTTTTCCCATCTTTCCTTGTTGCGATAGGAATCCGTACTTCCCAGCGGAACAAATATGGCTGTGATGCTGTCGGCCAATGCTTCGGGCAACAAGTTGGGAGCCTTTTTCTTTCTGACCTGACAAATCTTCAGGTTGGTGCACCCCTTGAAAGCAGCGTCTTCTATGTTCTTCGTCTTGTCCGATAGAATAACGCGCTCCAGCGTTTGTTTTCCCTGAAAACTTCCGTCACTCATTTTTTTGCAGAAGGCATAGGCCGGGATGCAGTTACCCGGGTAGACGTAGATGCGGTCAGGGTAGGTGCCGTTCTTTCCTGTGTACATGCTTATGGTGGCATTCGATATGTCCAGCACTTTGAGGTTGGTGAATTCGTCGCGCAGGTGGCGGAAGTCAATGGCGTTGAGTTTGCCTTGCAGGGTGAGATGAGTAATCTGGTTGGCTTCATCCAGAGTTAACAGTTCTACCAGTGTACCAGCTTTGGGTACATAACAGGTCTTTTTCTTTTGGGCATAGGCTCCTCCACAGGCGATGCATAGGCTGGCCGCAACAAGCAGTATGTTTCTTAGTTTCATCTTCTTTCAGTTTTAGGATTTTGCTTTCAAAGATACGGAAGATTTAGCCTATGTCATCTATCTGTTCTGTTAATTCTAAAAAAACTTATGTTAACGTGTTGTATGATGATGTGTAGATTCAGTAGATGAACGTTTGTTTCCCATACGATATAGTAAAAGGTAATTCTTCCGTTCCTCTTATCATATTGCTAAGCCAATATAATTTTCCTTTCGGAACATCTTTAAATTCTACATATTCATAACGAGCATATTGGCATCCAAATCGCTTCCAACCTTCATCTGTCCAATAATATAAAGTATACAAATCTTCTGCATGTATCCCGTTATCTGCATTCAATGGAGCAAAACGGACTAGGGTTGCCTTTTGTCTATTTTTCAAGCGCAAAGTAATAGTTTCACAAGAATGTGGAGCTGTTTGCATATCTCCATCGTATTCAGTCTTATGCCTCATTTTCTCCCAACCGGTTTCCTCCAAAAGTTTGACGTAACAGGAGTCTTTAAGGGACAATATACTATCATTAGGTGAAAGAATGTGTATGCGATTGGGAGGAAATACGTTTTTATATCCGTATGATTTATCAGTAATCCATTCTAACATGGAAATGTTAGCATGGGGATAAGAAGCAGGAGCCTTAAAACGATAGTACCGATAATTTCCAATATTAGTTAAGGTCTTTTCCTGAAAGAAAGGTTCGGGTATTTCTTCAATTTCTCCTTGTATTACTGCATCACTGAAATCCTCTCGGTTGGCAGCCTGAAATTGACCGCCTACCAGTTGTTTGGCTATTTCGTTCATTTGAGGTTTGTAAGTGCATTTGCGAGTTAGGACCAGATTACTCCATTTCCCACTAGAGTCATTCTTTTCAGCTAAGTAATGAGGAACTCCAACTCCGTTTATTTCTTCTACATAAAAAGGTCTTCCAAAAGCCTTCATGCGATTATTTTCATAGTAAATTGGAAAGTAAAACATGCCTGGAATAGCATATTCAAACAGAACAGCTTTCGATTTTACATTTATATTTCCCCATGTTACAGCCAATAGTCCGCCCGGCCCTTTGTGAAACACTGCTAGATATGCCAGTCTATTTGGAATCATTTCATGGAAAGGAAGCGATAATGTAACTGTTTTCCGATAATGAGAGGTCACATCAATAATACAGGGGTCGGCAAGTTCTTGTGGAATATGCTCATTTTCTGATTTTAAGAAATAAGGCGATTTCTTTTGTGCGGCATACGTCATTCGATAGATATTATAGACTTCTTCAGCATTATAAGAATCTTTATAGGGCACATCACTTTCCGGGCTGAAGGCATATCCTGTATCTTTTGGACTTTTGTAAAGAGAGCAATGGTAATGTCGTCCTCCAAAGTAACGGTAGCACATATTATATTCTACTGAAAGTGGTAAGCCACACGATCTTAGAATATTGCATGCATAGTTTGCAATATCCACACAGTCGTGAAGACCGCGTGAATATAAACCGTATATGCCATAATCTTGCCTGTCTTCCTGTTTCCCGTTCAAATCTCTGAGTGTATTGATGGCTTGGTTGTAGTGATGAATCATTTTCTGCGGAGTGTCGCAAGAATCCGCATTCAGGAATTTGCCAAACAGTGAATCTAATTCTTTTCCATTGTTTAGAAATCCATATCCGCCTACAGAGCGATAGGGGAGGATATATTCCTTAAATTCATTAAAACTAAGCTGTCTGGCAAACTTAGAATGATGCCACACTTCAAAAGCATGATCAATGTGTGCAATCAGAAATTTGCTATCCAATTCCTGTATGTCAGGAAAACTATCGACGCATATTTCTATTTTAGGAAGTATTTGGTTCTTCTGATTTTCTCTATATGTTCTGATTTGAGAAAATCTTTTTTCATTTGAGGATTCATTCGCTAAAAGGGACTGACAGATACTATCTGTCTTCTGTCGCCACACTTCGACTTCTCTAGGTACATAATTTAATTTGCCGTACGAATAATGATAATGCATGTTGTCAATAAGAAAACGTGCCGCCTCATACTTTTGCCGATCTGGATCGCTCCATCGGTAATGTAATAATACCGACCAAAGCTGGATGCGATTTCCAGCGGCATCTGGAGGAAGAGAGGGGAGGCTGATGTAAACTACTCCAAACAAAAACAACATCCAGAAGGTGAACAAGGCGACTCGTTTTCTCATAGCTTCTATTCTTTATCTTTACTTGGTATGTTTTTCTGCATCATACTCTTCTTTTGTCAGATTCCGGACAGTTGACTCTACTTTCGGCTCCTTTTTTGAGCCAGGTATGATAGCTGCGCCGCCAATATGATCGAAAAGAATAGTGTTATTCTGTGGTGAAATAATTGCTACGGAATGCACAGAGCGTCCGTGAAATGACCATTCCACATTCACAAGTTCTAAGTTTTCATTTTCGCTTGCACGCTTTAGCCATTCTTTTATTTTTTCAAAAGGTTCCTCTGTTCCCGAAAGAGATAATTTTTCACGCATTACTTTCAAAGGTACGATATCATACGATCCTTTGTTGTCGTTCAAGTGATATACTACATCTGTATCATCGGCAAATAAAAGTTTTAGGAATTCTTCTCGCTGTTCTTGCGTCTCCACTTTTCCACGATAACTATACCCCACCAACTTTAATCCATCAATCCCGTTTCGAGTCATTAAATCACTTTGTTGCTTGGCATAATCTAATTGTTCTTGCCAAGTAGTTGGTTCCTTTTTGACTTCGGTTACGTCAGACTTGTCTTTTTTGACACTGTTGTTGCAAGCTCCAAAGAAGAGAATTACTGAAAAAATAATAAAGATTAAATTTTTCATAATTAGCTGATTTTAAATCATGTTCCTATTAGTTTTGTTCTTTCCTTTGAGATTCCAAATGATTAGCCTTTGAATTAAGCCAAGACTCCATCATTTGTTTCCCCATTCCAGTAGAATCCGCATAAGCATTGATAGCGGCTATATTGGCCAAACATTCTTGATAAAGACTTTCGTCCATGCCTTTTTGCTTAAATTCTTTCTCGGTGATAGTCAGTTGCAAATGATGTGCTATGGTATCCACTTCAATATAGTGGAGGGCAATGTCCTCTATTTTGACTTTTAATTCTTTTTGTTCGGGAGATAATGAGTTGTCATCCACAAAAAATAAGCCTGCATGTAAAATATCTACTTGCGTTTTTTCGTCAAGTTTGCTACCTTTTTCAGAATTCGAATGCTTTGTACAAGCAATAAACCCCAATAAAATTACAGAGATAAGTAGAATGATTTTTTTCATGATTGTAAATATTAATTATGATTATAGATAAAATATTGAACACTACCACCATCGCTGCATAGCGTAAATGTCCTTACTTTCAATAAAGTAGGTGATATAGGAATCTGAAAAGAACAACTTCCAATCCACGGACCACTCGTTATAGTGTTAGTACTGCCATTACAATCAATTTGAATAGCGGTTAAAAAACATCGGCTGGAGCCTTTAAATACAATTTTTTTAGAACCTGCAGGTGCAGATATTCCAATTTCTGTTTGGATATTTCTAACTTCAAGTGATCCGCTAGCTAATATGTCTGTATTACTTTCACTTCGTGTTTTAATGGGCCGCTTTGAATTATTTTTAACTTCTTGTGGGTTTTGTAAGATAACATGCTCTCCTTTAGTACGTAAATCGTTAATAAAATCATTGACTTCCTCAACTTCATGTAGCAAACGTGTAAATATTTCCCTTGATATTCCATAATTAGCAGCTTCTTCAAAATTCATTTTAAGAACATATAAATTTTTATCTAATACCAGGTGAGTCCTAGCTATTTGTTGTGCTTGTAACAAATCAATTTCTTCTGATTGGGGTATATCGGACTCTTCAATTGATACTTGTTCTTGAAACATGTTCGTATCTAAATCAGAACATGCTAGTGGTAATAAAACGATGCAAATCGGTAATAATGTCTTGAAAGATTTCATAATGTTATAGTTTAAAAGTTGGTTATTCAAGTTTCACTAATAGTTTATTCTTCTATCTCTGTAGCTGTTAAATTAAGTCGAGGCTAATGAGATTACAGAATTCCTACCTAGACAGAATCCGTTGGTGGTGGTTCCATAATATATATTATCAAGGTTCAACAATCGGGTTAATTATCACTTTTATTCACATATTCTTTCATTGTTTTCTTTATCCATTCCACTTGAAAAGAAGGTATTTTCACCGGCTTGTCTACAATTTGTCGGGCCAAGGAGATTGCTTCATTTTGCCGTTCGTTTCGATTTAGTATTTGTACCAAACAATACAATGGGATAAATCGGTTGGGACACATCAGGGAAGCTTGGCGATAATGTAGCTCGGCTTGTGTGTCTTCGCCTCTCTGCTCATTCATTTCGGCCAGCAAAAGTTCCAGATCATAATCGGCCCATAGTTCCCTGCATTGGTTAGCAATTTTAATTCCAGAGTCATATAAACCAATTTGATTTAACTCAAACGCGTAGTTGTAAAGAAAGTATTGGTCATGCTTCAGTCCGATATATGCATGTTGATAATGTTCAAGTGCACGGTCGGTTTGTTTGGCAGCGGAGGCTGTCACTGCTTCAGTCCAAGCCAATTCGGCTTTCACACGCCGTATTATCAGACTCCCAATCCAAAAGCTTAGAGGCAATAGGCATGCCACACCCACATTACGTAAAGTTGATGGAAACTTTATGGTATCTTTTAATAATAAAAAAGTTGCATACAACAATACTGTCCAAACAAACGGATACATTAATGGATAGGAGAAGAAACCCAATACGCAAACGGATATCCAAACAAGCATGCCGCACTCTTTTTCAGAGGAATAGTTCTTTTTAGCTACACGAAACAAACGTATCAGCCATGCAATGACAATCAATAACCCCACTATACCGAAAGAAATGCCTATCTGTAGGTATTCATTATATGGATATTGTACGGTATCAGCCAATTGAACATAACTACTATCTGGATGGCGTTTAAAATAAGCAGCCTGATAATCCATATAATGTGCTTCGAATCCATTCATGCCCCAACCGAACAAGGGCTTGTCAAGCATCATTTCCAAAGAACAACGCCAGATAAGCATACGTCCGTCTGCTGAATCTTTTTTGACGAGATAAAGAGCTATAACAGAACAGAGGAAAATGCTGATAAGTCCTATTCGCTGAATGGTTCGTGTGGGACGAAGATTTCTACGTTTCCAAATGGCATAAACAAATAACAAACTTAGTATACCCGCACGCGAAGCCGATAGTAATACACTTGCAATGACAGCCCATGCGACTACTTGTCCAATTATGCGTCTATCTCTTCCTTTATTCAACATCCATAGACAGAACGGAAAGCCCACGCAAAGACTGGCGGCAAAACCTGCCGGATTGTCTAAAGAGCCTTTTAGCGGAATACCGTGTTGAATTAGAGCAGGTAATTGGCATATTCCCCAGCAAATTTCTATTATAATTAAACCAACAATCGCGTAATGTATACATTTGTGAGGAAGAAGAGCGCATCGATCAAATGGAACCAGATGATGAGCACAGGAAACTACCGACCATATCATTCCACCCACTGCAAACACTATCCATTTGGGGAGTACTTGTGTGTCTACGAAGTGTACTGAACAAAAGAATAAAGTTCCGCCCATCGTAATAATTATGATTAGCTTGCGTATCATAAAAATGTATACATACTCGTTGATTGACTAAAATGAGTATTCTTTATAAAGACGAACTGAAAAGAAAAACCTAACCTTGTTTTTGCTTTTTTTTTGAGATAAATCTCAAAACACTGAAAAACAGTACTTGAGAGGTTGCTTAAATTATGTTCTTATTAGTTTTGTATAATCCTTAACTCTATGGTGCTAGTCCTGACCTTTGTATTTATAGAGTGAAGGTTGGAACGAAAAAAATGGAAGCATAAATCATATTTTATCATTGTAGAAAAATAGACAGAACTGATTGCTTGGGATATAGGCGAGGATGTAAATCTTGCAGAAGATTTGTCGATAATGGATATTCTTTTTTCTTTTATTAGTATTTTTGCGGGTATATTAGTGTGCCTTCAAGCAATATTAGTAAAGATATGGAAATGAAAAATAAAATGTTGTGGAAGAACATCGGCCGATTAGTAGTGGATATTCTGCTGTTTTATGTGATAGGGACGTTGATAACGATGTTTTTGTGCGTTCCTCTTTTCCTGATACAGAAAGCATCGGGGATGGAGATGCAGGAAGGAAGTTTGCCTTCTCTCTTCCTGGAAAGGTTGCTGATGCTGGTCGGTTATCTGAGTGCGGCAGTATTAGTGCTGCGTTGGCGCAAACTACCTTTATCGTTGCTGGGATTGTCGTGCAAGGGACGGGGAAAAGACATGCTGGCAGGTGTGGGTGTAGCGGTGTTGCTGTATGCCGTCGGGTTTGGTACATCGCTCCTCATGGGGACTGTTGAAATAGCGAGTGTAGAGTGGGTACCTCGTGACTTGCTGGGAACATTGCTGTTCTTCCTGCTGGTAGCCGTTACGGAGGAGGTGATGCTGCGTGGCTTTGTGCTGGGAAGAATGCTTTCGGCAGGTATGAATCGTTTTGTGGCGCTGTTCTTGTCGTCGGCTCTTTTCTCAGCCATGCATTTGTTCAATCCCAATTTTGCACTTTTGCCGTTTGTCAACATCCTGCTGGCAGGTTGTCTGCTGGGAGCATCCTTCCTGTATACACGTAACTTGTGTTTCCCTGTCGTGCTGCACTGGTTCTGGAACTGGCTGCAAGGCCCTGTGCTGGGTTATGAAGTTAGTGGTATGGACAGCGGCGAAACTTTGCTGACCCTCCGTTTGACGGGCAGTGACCTGCTGACAGGAGGCAGCTTCGGCTTTGAAGGCTCGCTGCTTTGCACCGTTCTGCTTGTTGTCGGTACACTGGCCATCGTCGCTTATTATGAACGGCGCGGCAGGAAGGAGGCTTAGAGTCCTTCCTGCGATACGCCGCGCAGGGTTAGTTGAATGCGCTTACGTTCGGTATCAATGCCCAGTACGCGTACCCTGACGTGCTGATGGATGGACACTACTTCGTTGGGATCACTGATGTAGCGGTCGGCCAGCTGGGAGAGGTGTATCAGGCCGTTTTCCTTGATGCCGATGTCTACGAAGGCACCGAAGTTGGTGATGTTGCCCACGATGCCGGGCAGTTCCATGCCTTCGCGCAGATCGTCCAGCGTACGAACGTTCGGATCGAATTCGAACACCTTGATAGGGCCTCGTGGGTCGCGTCCGGGCTTGTCCAGTTCCTGAAGGATATCTTTGAGGGTAGGCATGCCGACAGTGTCCGTCAGGTAGCGTTCGGGCTGGATGCGTAGGCGCAGCTGTTTGTCGGCTATCAGTTCGCTGACGGTGCAGCCCAGGTCTTGGGCCATCTGTTCCACGATGCCGTAGCTTTCAGGATGGACGGCCGTGTTGTCCAGCGGGTTCTTGGCATCGGGAATGCGCAGGAAGCCGGCACACTGTTCGAAAGCTTTGGCGCCCATGCGGGGCACCTTCAGCAGGTCGCGGCGCGAAGCAAAGGGCCCATGCTCGGCACGGTAGCTGACGATGTTTTGCGCCAGCTGTGGTCCGAGGCCCGATATGTAGGTCAGCAGGTGGCTGCTGGCTGTATTCAGATTAACCCCCACCAGATTCACACAACTTTCTACTGTCTGGTCGAGCGATTTCTTCAGTTTCGTTTGGTCTACGTCGTGCTGGTACTGGCCCACGCCGATGGACTTCGGGTCTATCTTTACCAGTTCGGCCAGTGGATCCATGAGGCGGCGGGCGATAGAGACCGCACCACGAACGGTGACGTCGTAGTCGGGAAATTCTTCACGGGCCAGCTTGGAGGCCGAATAGATGGAAGCACCCTGTTCGCTGACAACGAATATCTGCATATCGCGGTCGAAACGCAAGTGCTTCAGGAAGTCTTCCGTCTCACGGCTGGCCGTACCGTTGCCGATGGCCATGGCTTCGATGCGGTAAGCTTCCACCATTTTCTGTATCTTCTGTGCCGCTTCTTTAGGCTTGCTGACGGGCGGGTGAGGGTAAATGTTCTCGTTGTGAAGCAGGTTGCCCTGAGCATCGAGACATACCACTTTGCAACCTGTACGGAAGCCGGGATCGATACCCATGACGCGCTTCTGCCCCAGCGGGGAGGCCAGGAGCAACTGGCGCAGGTTGGCGGCAAAGACGCGGATGGCTTCGTCGTCGGCCCGTTCCTTGCTGCTGGCGGCAAATTCGGTTTCGATAGAAGGCTTCAGCAGGCGTTTGTAGGCATCCTGTACGGCTTCGGCCACGTAGTGGCTGCAAGCATTGTTGCCCCGTACGTACTGACGTTCGAGGCGCTCCAGGCAGGTGTCGTCCTCGTCGGGGGCGATGCTCACTTTGAGTACGCCTTCCGCCTCGGCACGGCGCATGGCCAGCAGGCGGTGGGAACTGCAACGCTTCAATGGGTCGGCCACGTCGAAGTAGTCGCGGTAGTTGGCTGCTTCGGCTTCTTTCCCCTTCACCACGCGGGCGGTGATGACGGCACGACGGTCGAAGGTTGTGCGGACGGTCTGTCGCGAGCGTTCGTCTTCGCTCACCTGTTCGGCTATGATGTCACAGGCTCCTTTCAGGGCTTCTTCTACGCTCTTCACGTCGCCCTTGACGTAACTCTTTGCCTGTCGGTCGGGAGCCGGGTCCTTTTGTAGCATCAGTAGGGTGGCCAGTGGCGTGAGGCCTTTCTGTCGGGCCATTTCGGCACGAGTCTTTCGTTTGGGTTTGTAGGGCAGGTAGAGGTCCTCCAGCTCGGTGTTGTCCCAGGTGCTTTCGATACGTTGCTTCAATGCGTCGGTCAGCTTACCTTGCGCTTCGATGGTTGTCAGGATGGTTTCCTTTCGGCGTTCCGTTTCTTTCAGTTTCTCGTAGCGGTCGCGGATGCTTTCTATCTGCACCTCGTCCAGTCCGCCGGTAGCTTCCTTGCGGTAGCGGCTGATGAAGGGGATGGTGGCTCCGTCGTCCAGCAGGGCGAGGGTTTGGCGCACCTGCTTGTCTGTCAGTCCAAGCGAGGTGGCTATCAGGTGGGGGAACAGGTCGTTCATATCATTGGATGTCTTTTTTTAATAAAATGATTGGTGGGCAAAGATAGTTCAAACGTAGAGAAGCACAAAAAGAAAACAGTGTTTTCGGCAGCGGATTGCACTGTTTTCCCTGTGCGAAACCAGCCATTTCCTGTTCGAAAGGCTGAAGACCGCTGAAAGTTAAAATTTGTAGTGAAAACATTCGATTGGCTTATTTTTATATGATTTTTTGGGAAATGGATGAAAAAATCCTACCTTAGCCTCGTAGATAAGCATTTTCTCGTTTAGGAGTATATCAAAAGCTTTTTATGGATAAGATATTGGAATTTGAAGGACTGGATGCAGCACTGTATCCATGTGTCGGTCCTTTGGTAATGGATCCTGCTGTCTTGAAGCAAAACTATAATTTCCCTTTCCGCACCACTCAGGCTTACCGTTGGTTTGTCGCTGTGAATGGGGAAGAAGTGGTCGGCTTTATTCCGGTAGAGCGTCGGAAGAGCGGTTGGATCATGAACAATTACTATATCAAGGGACGTGACGAAACGGTGTTGGAAGCTTTGTTGCAAAGGATCATGGCTGTTGCGGCAAAAGAGAGGCGCACGTTGACGGCCATCAGCTTTCTGGAGGATCGGGATGTCTTTCGTCGATTGGGATTCGAGGAAGTGAATGTGTGGAAGCGCTATGTGAAAATGGTAAAGAACGGATAACACGGAGGGAATATGGGAAGTAGTACATGTGGAAAGAACGTATATGAATTGGCACAAGAACGCTTGAAGATTGTCTTTGAGGATTTTGACAACGTCTGTGTGTCATTTTCGGGTGGAAAGGACAGTGGTGTCTTGCTCAACCTTTGTATCGACTATATTCGTCGGAACAATCTGAAGCGAAAGCTCTGTGTATTCCATATCGACTACGAGATTCAGTATTCGGTAACCATCGATTATGTGAATCGCATGCTGGAGGCCAACAAGGACATTCTGGATGTTTACCGCATCTGTGTCCCTGTCAAGGTTTCCACCTGTACGTCTATGTATCAGGCCTTCTGGCGTCCCTGGGACGATGAGATGAAAGATTTGTGGGTGCGTCAGAAGCCTCCCGGTTGCTATAACAAGGAAGATTTCGATTTCTATGATGAGAACATGTGGGACTACGAGTTTCAGATGCACTTTGCCCAATGGCTTCATGAACGGAAAAAGGCTACGCGTTCCTGTTACATGATCGGCATTCGCACACAGGAAAGTTTCAGCCGTTGGCGTTGCATTCACCTGGCCCGCAAGTATCAGATGTACCACACTTATCGCTGGACCTCCAAGATCGGCATCGATATCTTCAATGCCTATCCCATTTTCGACTGGAAGACGACCGATATCTGGGTAGCTAACGGAAAATTTCGTTTCGACTACAACAAGCTTTACGATCTTTATTATAAGGCCGGAATCAACATCGAACGCCAGCGTGTGGCCAGTCCTTTCCTGGGTGAAGCGCAGGAAAGCCTCAGGCTCTATCAGGTCATCGATCCCAATACATGGGGCAAGATGATCTGTCGCGTGAATGGTGTGCAATTCGCAGGCATCTACGGCAACACACGGGCCATGGGTACAGGTCATAAGGTCAATCTTCCGAAAGGACATACCTGGAAGTCGTACATGCAGTTCCTGCTTTCCACGCTTCCCGAGCCTACCCGCCGCAATTACCTGAACAAGCTGACGGTCAGCATCGAGTTCTGGAGGAAGAAAGGAGGTTGCCTGAGCGATGAAACCATCCAGAAACTCCGCGATTTGAATATCCCCATCGAGGTGGGAGGAAAGTCCAATTACAAGACTCGGAAAAAGCCGGTTCGCATGGAGTATCTGGACGATATCAACATCCGTGAGTTCCGTGAGATTCCTACCTACAAGCGGGTATGTATCTGCATACTTAAGAATGATCATATCTGCAAATACATGGGCTTTTCCATCAACAAGGAAGATGCTTACAAGAGAGACAAAATAATGGAAGAATTTAAAAATATGATGCTATGAGTGACGAATATATGAGTCCTGTCTATGCCGTCAAGGCCGTTCCGGTAGAGAAAGTGGAGGCCAACAATTACAATCCCAACGTCGTGGCTCCGCCTGAGATGAAGCTGCTCGAACTGTCTATCTGGGAAGACGGATTTACCATGCCCTGTGTGTGCTATTATGACTCCGAACGGGACGTTTACATCATTGTGGACGGTTTCCACCGCTATCAGGTACTGAAGACGTCCAAGCGCATTTATGAGCGCGAGAAGGGCTTGCTTCCCGTGGTAGTTATCGACAAGGATATGTCCAACCGAATGGCTTCCACCATCCGCCACAATCGTGCCCGTGGTACCCACAACATCGAACTGATGTCCGATATTGTGGCCGAGCTCGACCGTATCGGCATGACGGATGAATGGATTATGAAGAACATCGGTATGGACCGCGACGAAGTGCTCCGCCTGAAGCAGATTTCCGGTCTTGCAGCTCTCTTTGCCGACAAGGATTTCAGCATTCCCGGTAAGATCGAAACCGAGGAACAGGCCAGCATGGCCGACTACAATTTCTCGGAAGATTGACGTCCTTTATCGCCTGCACAGACGCCTGAAGTCACAGTATTCACACTGCCGTGTCTGTTCTGTCTGATCGAATGGCGTATGCAGGCTGAATATTTCTTCCAGTAGTTGTTGAAGCCTTTCGCGGAATTCATCTTCGTAGAAGCTGAAGTTGTTCACGGGCTGTTTCGGTTGGCGTGCCGCTCCCATTTCGATGACCGGTGAGTAAGTGTCCTGCGCAGCCCGGTGGATGTAGAGCAGGGCAGGAGCCACTTTCTTCGCCTGTTTGCGGCAAAGGATGGCTGCATACAGGAATGTCTGGAAAATGTAGTTGGGTCTTCCCTCTGCCGGAGTGAACAGTTGGGCGATGTTTTCCGGTGTCTTGGGCGCTCCTCCCGTCTTGTAGTCCACGATGCGCAGGGTGTCGTCCTTGCTGTCCATGCGGTCGATGGTTCCACCGATCTGTATCTTCAGTTTTCCGGCTGGTGTGTCTATTTCCATTACCTCTTTCACCTCCTGTTCCATGCCTTCCATGCTGAAGGGGGCATAGTTCAGGTCGTTGCGCAGCAACTGCCGCAGGTACGAGGCAATCACCCGTGCGTGTATCAGTTGCGTACCGTTGTATTCCGGTTGTTCCTCTTCCGGTACGTGGAAGAATTCTTCTTTGAATGCCCGGTCCACGTATCCCTGTAGTTTCACTTCATTCTTCAGCAGCCGTTCCAGGTCTTCTTTGCGGATTTCCTTTCCGTGTTCCGTCAGTTCGGTGTACACCAGTTCTGCCGAACGGTGGAAGATGGTGCCGAACAGGGCCGAGTCTATCTCCGCCGTTACCTCTTCGGGCAGTTTCAGCCCTGCTACATAACGGTAGTAGAAGCGTAGCCGGCAGTCCAGGTACGTATTCAGTGCCGAGGGCGAGAAGAAAGCTTTCGGATGCTTTTCCACGTTGTATCGTTGACACATCCGTTCCACCATTTCTTCGGTCTTTTCCACACGGATCGTCCGTTCTGCCTGGGGCGATTGCCCTGCTTCCAGATACTCCCGTCGGATTTCATGCGGCCATTCCACCAGAAACTGCAGCATGAAGCGCGACATCTCTCCCCGGTTCAGTCCGTCGGTCGATGTGTTGTACATCAGCGTCACGTTCTCCGCCCGTTGCATCAGGCGGTAGAAGTAATAGGCATACACGGCATTCTTGTGTTCGATGGTTGTCATGCCGAATGCCTTGCGCAGGTTGTAGGGGATGAACGACGATTCGCCTCCCGCCTTGGGCAGTTGTCCTTCGTTGAGCGACAGCACAATCAGATTTTTGAAGTCCAGGTTTCTCGTTTCCAGTACGCCCATCACCTGCATGCCGATAGCCGGTTCGCCGTGGAAGGGGATGTTGGCTGCCGTCAGCAGGCGGTTCATCAGCCGTTTCAGGGTACCTGTCCGCACTCCTTCCAGCTCACCCGTCTCCAGCAGATTCAGCAGGCGGTTCACGAGGGTATAGCTTTTGAAGAGTGATTCCCGGTACAGTTGTCCGAAGATGTCTTTTCCTTCCTCCTCCGGCTCGTTCCGATACAGGACCGATACGTCTTTGATCCGTTCCGTCAGCCAGGTACAGAGGGCTTTCTGTCCGTTCTGCGGAGTGAACACCTGTTCCAGGAACGCGTCTGCCTTCAGTTCCGAGGGCAGGGGATAGAAGCGGTTGTCTTTTGTCAGTCTCCGTTCCAGCTTTTCGGCTTCGGCCGACAACTGTCTGACGTACGGATGCTTCAGTACCGCCATCACCGCTTCGTAGACGTAGCGTCCGCTGTCTGCCCGGTAGCCGTCAGTCTGGAGTTCTGTCAGGGCGTTGATATAGCTGTATACCGGTGTCTGTGCCAGGGGGAAACCCATGGTGATGTTCACGTCCTTCACCTCTTCGGGCAGAGTGTGAAGCACGGGCACAAGCATAGCCTCGTTGCACAACACCACGGCATTCTCCTTCTGTTGTGCTCCCTCCGGCAGTTCCAGTCCCTTCATCCATTGGGGCAGGAAGCGTGCCTGCGCGTTTTCCGTAGGTGCCGAGAGGAAACGGATCTGCTTGGGCCGGCTCATTACGTCCAGACAGCTTTCCGGCAGCTGGTTCGGAAACAGTTTCAGGTTGCGCAGGATAAACTCGCCGGCTTCGTGCTTGTAGGGCGGATTGGCTTCGGACGGACGTCGGGTGTAGAACACGTCGTAGTCCCAGTAGAACCAGGCCTTTCCAGCTTCTTGCAGGCGCAGGAAGAACGCCTGTTCCACCCGATTCAGTACGTTGAAGCCTACGAACACATAGCGGTCGTAGTCCAGTCGTTGCGTGTCCAGTTCTTCCATCACCTGACGGTACATCATGCCCTCGTAGGCAATGCCCAGCTCCGCCAGCCGTTTGCGGTAGTGCCGGTAGATGTCTCCCAGCTTGTCCCACAGGCTGATGAATTTCTCTTTCAGTTCCGTCCGCTTCTCGATGGAGAAGTTCCGGAAGAATTCCTGTATTGCCTCCTCCTGTTCCTGACTCAGGTAGTCGGGGATGTCCATGATGTTCTTCAGATCCTGCAGGTTGCCGAAGAGCCGGTCTGCGTCCACCAGGTTCTTATCTACATCGTCAAAGTCACTGATCAACAGTTCCCCCCAGAAATAGAAGTCGTCCAGTGTCTCTTCGCTTTTCGTTTCTTCGCGGAACACCCGGTAGAGTTCACACACCAGCCGGACGGGATCTCCCGCTTTCCAGGGTGACAGTTGGCGGAACAGGTCGCTGATGCTCACGTAGGTTGGCGACCACAGCGGACGGTCGCTTTGTGCGGCCAGCTGTTCGTTGAAGAACAGGCTTGCTCTTTTGTTCGGGAAGACGACCACCGTCCGGCTCAAGTCGTTTCCTGTTTTCTTATATAGGTCCTGTGCAACCAGTTGCAGAAATGTTTCCATAATATGAATTGATAATTGAAAATGGAAAATTGAGAATTAATACCTCACACCTTCTCTGTCCTTCCTTCCGTCACATACCACAGATAGCCTTCCATCTGTTTCGGGTCATATCCCATGCGCGTCAGCAGCTGCATGTAGTCTTTCACCTGACGGTTGTATTTCTTGCTGGGCTTTCCGAATTTGAAGTCCACCACCACCAGCCGTCCGTCTTTCATCATCACGCGGTCCGGACGTCGGGTCCTCAGCTCCCCGTTCTCCTTCCAGATGATATCACATTCGTTGAACAGCCTCCATGTCCCGTCATACCATTCCTTCACCTGTGGCAGCTCGAAAGCCTGTTTCGTCAGTTCCCTGATTTCGTCTTCCGTTTCCTGCTGTCCTATTACGCCTTCGAACACCAGCCTGCTGATGGCATCCTCGATGTCCGCTTCCGTCCGTATGGCCGAGAACAGCGTGTGCAACAGTCGTCCGCGGTTGATGAAGCGCTGTTCCGACTCCTCTTCGTCCACGCCCGCTATGAAGTCTGCCGAACGGTTGGACTGCCTGAACTCTATTTCGTGTTTCAGGCTTTCCATGGCTACCGGCCTTTTCGTTGCTTTCTGTGCCAGCCGGTTAGCAGTCTGTTTTTCTTCTTTCTCTTCCGAGGCACACAAGGTTCCCCGTTCATACCGTCCGTCCTCTTCGTCCCATGTGCCGTGTCCTCCTTCGGCCAGGCGGGGTAGGGCATAGCCCAGCAGTTCCGCCATGGTTCCCCGCTGTCCCTTCCGGCTCCACACCAGCAGGTTCTTTCCCGCACGCGTAAAGGCCACGTACAGCAGGTTCAGGTTGTCCACCCACAGCTGCAGCCGCTCTTCCAGGTAATCTTCCCGATACACCGATTCTGCCATCAGGGGCGAATAGTTCACCGGTACCAGTCCCAGTCCGTTGTAGGGCTTCTCTTTCGGCGAGCACCACACCAGCTGGTTGTTCGTCTCGTTTTCTGTTTTCCAGTCGCAGAAGGGGATCAGCACCGTGTGGAATTCCAGTCCTTTCGACTTGTGGATAGACAAGATGCGGATGCCTTCCAGCTCTCCGCTCGGGATGGTCTTCATGCACAGTTTCTCGTCCCAGTAGTGCAGAAATCCGTCCAGGTCCGACGAGTGGTTCTGCAGGTAGTCCGTCACCGCGTCGAAGAAGGCAAAGAGATAAGCGTCCTGCTTCTCCAGCCGTTTCACTTCCAGCAGGCCGAACAGCTCTTCCAGCAGTTCGTACAGGGGCATCAGCCTCAGTTCCTCCCGCCGTGTGGTCAGTCCTTCCGGCAGCAGTTTTTCCATGTCTCCGGCCAGCAGATTGTCCGTATTTCCTTCCTGCTCCTTCACCCCCGTACGGTAGTTCATCACCAGCGAAGCCAGTGCCACCCCGTCCGTCGCGTCCGACAGGTAGCGCAGGGCGTCCACCAGCATGCACACCGCTTGCGAGGCGTCCAGCCGGAATGCCTCGTCCGATACGACCGGCACCTTCAGCTCCCGGTCGAAGTAGTCTGCAATCGGTGCAATGTTTTTGTTCTTGCGCACCAGGATAGCCATGTCGTTCAGTTTCACACCTTCGGCCAGCAGTTCCTCCACCGCTTCGCCCAGCGCCTGCAAGGTAGCTTCCGTGTAGTCCCTTTCCTCGTCCGGTTCCAGGAATTCCACCCGCACGTATCCCCGTGCCTTCTCCTTGGCCGACTCCTGTTCCACGTCCTCGTACGCTTCCTTCAGCTCCCTGCATTCCGTTTTCAGTTCAGCCAGGTGCAGGCTGTTCAGGTAGTCCACCACCTCTCTGAATACCCGGTTGTTGAAGTCCGTCACGTTTGCCTCGCTTCGTCGGTTCACCTTCAGAGTCTCCAGTCGGATGGGGAAGTGTCCCAGGCTTTTCTTCAGTCCGTTCAGGATTCTCCAGTCGCCGTTTCGCCAGCGGTAGATCGACTGTTTCACGTCGCCCACGATGAGGCTGTCTTCCCCCTGGGCCAGTCCTTCCAGCAACAGCAGGCGGAAGTTGTCCCATTGCATCCGGCTCGTGTCCTGGAATTCGTCGATCATCACGTTCCGGATGCTGGCTCCTATCTTTTCGAAGACGAACGACGAGTCTCCTTCCCTCACCAGCCGATGCAGCAGGGCGTTCGTGTCCGACAGCAGGAAGCGGTTCTGCTCCCTGTTCAGCGTCTTCACCTCCTCGTCTATGTGGTTCAGCAGTTGCAGTTTGTTCAGGTGCTGGCGTGTCAGGCGGCAGCTGTTCACCGTCCGGCACCGTTGCGGCCTCATGCGTTCCGCTTCCTGCAGCAGCGGCATCAGGCTGCGTTCCGCCAGTGCCGTGATTCCTTTCCGTTGCTTCGACGACTTCGTGCTCCAGTTGTCCGCGTTGGCCAGACATCCCTGTAGCGTTGCGTTCACCACGTCCTTGTCGCTCAGTCGTCCGTCCCTCAGTTTGCGGAAGTAGCTCCCGATGCCTCTCGAGCCGTTCTTCAGGTCCTCCGGAGCCAGTCCGTATCCCTCCAGCTCTCCTTCAAACTGGTCGTTGAAGGCCTTCATCTGCTCCAGCGCTTCCGTTTCCAGCTCCTTCAGCGCCTCCTTGTACAGCTTCATCAGCTGCGGCTCCTTCAGGCATTCCCTCAGCAGTCCGCCTTTCTCCAGGTAGCTTTCATCGAAGATGTTCCGTCCGAAGCTCTTTATTTCGTCCGATACGTTCCATCGCTTGTCGTCCGCGATGCGTTCGTTGATGTAGTCCAGCAGCCAACCCATGACCGGAGCGTCCGGCGTCAGTTTCTCTATCAGGCTGTCTACCGCTTCGTCCAGCACCTCCGTGTTGTTCAGTTCGATGTTCAGGTTGGGAGTCAGTTCCAGTTCCCTTGCCAGGTTTCTCATCACCGACTGGAAGAACGAGTCGATCGTCTCCACCCGGAAGCGGCTGTAGTCATGCAGCATGTACTGCAGGGCCATGCCGGCCCTTTTCCTCAGCTCCTCCGTGTCCATGTCTTCCTTCAGGTCCTCCCGGATGCGGTTCAGGTACGCTTCCGAGTCCCGGTCTCCCTTCCAGATGCCGTACAGCTGCTGCACGATGCGTTCCTTCATCTCCGCCGTAGCCTTGTTCGTGAAGGTAACCGCCAGAATCTGCCGGTACGCCCTGGGATTCTCAATCAGGTGCTTGATATATTCTACGGCCAGTGTAAACGTCTTTCCCGACCCTGCCGATGCTTTGTAGACCAGTAGCTCCATATACTCAGTCCCTATTAAACAGGTCCCTCGTATACACCTTTCCTCTCACGTCGTCCAGACATGCGTCGTAGCGGTTCGCAATGATGGCGTTCGATTGCCGTTTGAAGGCTTCCAGATCGTTCACCACCACCGATCCGAAGAACGTCGTCCCGTTCTCCAGCGTCGGTTCGTAGATGATCACCGTCGCTCCCTTCGCCTTGATGCGCTTCATCACTCCCTGGATCGAGCTTTGCCGGAAGTTGTCGCTGTTCGATTTCATGGTCAGTCGGTACACCCCGATCGTACACGTCCGTTCCTCCGCCGGGTTATAGTCCCCCCGGTTGTAGTAGTCGTAATATCCCGCCTTGTGCAGCACCTGGTCCGCGATGAAGTCCTTTCTCGTCCGGTTGCTTTCCACGATGGCGTGTATCAGGTTCTCCGGCACGTCCCGATAGTTGGCCAGCAGTTGCTTCGTGTCTTTCGGCAGGCAGTATCCCCCGTAGCCGAAGCTCGGGTTGTTGTAGTGCGTCCCGATGCGTGGATCCAGGCAGATGCCGTCGATGATGGCCTTCGTGTCCAGTCCCTTCACCTCCGCATACGTGTCCAGCTCGTTGAAGTAGCTCACGCGCAGGGCCAGGTACGTGTTGGCGAACAGCTTTACCGCCTCCGCCTCCTTCAGGCCCATGAACAGCGTGTCCACGTTCTCCTTGATGGCCCCTTCCTGCAGCAGGGCTGCAAACTCCCGTGCCTTCTCCTCCAGGTTCTTGCCGGCAATGGTGCGGATGGCCTCGTTCTCCTCGTCCAGTCCCTCGATCAGCTTCGGATAGCCCACGATGATCCGGCTCGGATACAGGTTGTCATACAGTGCCTTGCTCTCCCTGAGGAATTCCGGCGAGAACAGCAGGTTGAACGTCTTTCCCTGTAGGGCAGGGGAGTTCTTGAACACCCGTGCATATTTTACGTACAGGCTTCGGCAGTATCCCACCGGAATCGTACTCTTGATCACCATTGTCGCGTCCGGGTTCACCTCCAGCACCAGGTCTATCACCTCTTCCACGTGGCTTGTGTCGAAGTAGTTCTTCACCGGGTCATAGTTCGTCGGAGCCGCTATCACCACGAAGTCCGCGTCCCGGTAAGCCTCACGTCCGTCCAGCGTAGCCGTCAGGTTCAGTTCCTTTTCCGCCAGATACTTCTCGATATACTCGTCCTGTATCGGGCTGATCCGTTTGTTTATCTTCTCCACCTTTTCCGGAATCACGTCCACCGCCTTCACCTGGTGATGCTGTGCCAGCAGCGTTGCGATCGACAGTCCCACGTAGCCTGTTCCGGCCACGGCTATTCTATAGTCTTTCATATCTTTCATTGTTGTTTTTCCTTCTTGAATACAAAGATACACATTTTTGCCGAACCTCTGTCAGTCACCGATCGCATGGTCTGCCATCACGTCCTCGCCGTTCCATGCCTTCAGGCCCGTCCAGGGAGTGAAAGGCTCCGCCCAGAACGGATCCGTTGCCGGCAGTCCCAGCTCCAGCCAGGGCGCTATGCCACACAGCGTGCGTCCCACCGCTTCCAGGTGCGAAAATCGGTGTACCCTCTTCGTGTCCAGCGACTCTTGCGGCATGTTTTCCCGCAGCGTATTGTTCGCCAGGTTGCTCAGTACCGGATCCGCTATTTTCACCAGTGTGTTCACCCACATCTGTCTGTCTTCCATTCCCGTTGGTTGTTTCTTGTCTCGTGCCGATGCCGTCACCACCGTCACTGCCAGTGCCGCACATACGGCAATCATTTTTTTCAGATTCATGCCAAATTACGATTTAAAGTAAATACATAAGGAAAACCGTTTTTAAGTTGACTGTGAGGTTTTTCTGATAGAGCTTGTTTTACACAGCATCTTCGTCACGGTTGAAATTATCGAAGAAATCCATTTGTTTTTTCGTTAGGAATTCAGTCTTTTGATACATGAATTTGCATCCATAGTCATATAATGATATAGTAGTTCCATAATCATTCGTATTCTCGAATCCCAGAAAAGCTTTGTAGTAGTTGACTAGATTTTCGTCAGGAGTCGTATCCGCGGCAAAAAGGTATATATATTCACATCCGATGTGTTTTATCACTTCTTGTATTTTGGGTACAATAAAACTCCAAAATATTACGACTCCCATTTTTTGATCAGTCTTGAGGCTACTCCAATCATTTCGATGATTTTCGTTGGCACAGAAGTGTACGATTTCTACTCCTGCAAATGTTTTACCTACTCTTTTCAAGTCATCTTCAGACTGATGTTCCAGTTCTTTTATGATTTGGTTTTTCTTCGTGTAGGATATTTGTGCTAGTTCGTTTTTTATCAATCCTTTGCCTGTCCTGATCCGTTCAATGATTGAGTCGAACAGAATTTTGTCACTGTCGCTTAGCTCTGGATCATCTTTTAGTTCGATCACTGAATTGTAAAGTTCGCGAGCTTTTTGCAGCGAGTCCATTCCTCTGATACTTTCATAAAGCGAACCGCATTTTAGTGAAAAGTAGAAGAGTATATTCCCGTTTGGATGCTTGATTACATAATATGCAATATTCCCTTTCTCATCTTCTTCGAATGCTTCGTTTTGAAGTGTGCGTACCAGATTTTCATTACGATTGGAAAAATCTACTACGCAACGTAAATTATCCTCGTTAGTGGACAAGCGTTCACACGTGAGCGAGAAGATGGCTTCTTTTTGTTGCTCGGTTATTTTCATATCCGTTATACAGTTGGACAATTGAGCTTTTTGTAGAGGAACCTACGGATTTTTACTCTTTCCGCATCCTTTCTGATATCATCAGTGTCAATCAGTTTGTCGCAGTTCTCGTCTTCGTGGATACCTTTTCGCGCCTGTCCCCAGCTGTATTCTCCATGCGTGATGCTGCTCAGACTCCATGAATCCTTTTGTGCATAAGTAGAGAATACCATGTCAAAGACGCTTTTGTATTTTTCAATGTATGTTTGGGGTAATTTCTCTGTAAGGCAACCATCTTTATACATACGTCTTATCTCTACCATTACAGGTCCATATTTCCACGCCTCAAACTGTTCCTTGAACATCGGTTCATCCGTTTGTATAATCGCTTCCCGCTGGACAAAATACAGAAGTTTGTGCAACTTCATCTCATCCATGCGTTTGCCGTAGTCCTGTTGGTATCGCTGATAAATATACGATGCTATTGTTGTCACTTTCTCCATAATTTTCTCCGACTGGTTATTCTGAGAACAAATATACGAAGAATGGGAGAAATATAAAAGTGAAATCTTGCTTTTCTGCGTTTTACCCTTCATGACCTTTTCGGCTTCTCCCGAAAATAGAAACTCCCAACAAACCTTTTACAGTCTGCCGGGAGTTCCCTGTTTTCATAACTTGAATTTTATTCTTCTTTCTTGTCCAGTGCCTCGAAGCAAGAATTCTTGCTGATAAATTCCGGTACCAGGTCTTTCATGGCCGCTACGATTTTCATCTGGTCGTACGAGTAGCTCACGTCTATCAGGTGCTGTATGCGGTCTTTCACCTCGTCGTAGTCATATTCTCTCACCGTCGCTATCATGATTTTCTCGTGATAGGTAGGCTTCGTCAGCTCCTTCACGTTCAGCAGTTCCTCGTACAGCTTTTCTCCGTGGCGCAGGCCCGTGAACTCAATCTTCACGTCCGTACGGCCCGAAAGGCTGATCATGCGTTTGGCCAGGTCCACAATCTTCACCGGTTTGCCCATGTCGAAGATGTAGATTTCTCCGCCGTTGCCCATGCTTCCCGCTTCCAGTACCAGCCGGCAGGCTTCGGGGATGGTCATGAAGTAGCGGATTATCTCCGGATGTGTCACTGTCACCGGCCCACCGCGTCTGATTTGGTCCTTGAATCGTGGAATCACCGATCCGTTCGATCCCAGCACGTTTCCGAAGCGTGTCGTGATAAACTGTGTCACGTGTTCCCCTTCCTTCTGCAGTTTCTTCGCCAGACTCTGCACGTAGATTTCGCAGATACGTTTCGAACATCCCATCACGTTTGTCGGGTTCACCGCCTTGTCCGTCGAGATCATCACAAACTTCTCCGCCTTATATTTCACTGCCAGATCCGCCAGAATGCGCGTTCCTGCCACGTTCGTCTGGATAGATTCCGATACGTTGTCCTCCATCATCGGCACGTGCTTGTACGCCGCTGCGTGGAAGATGTATTGCGGTCTGAATTCCTTGAAGATAGCCTCCATACGTGTCTGGTTGGCGATGTCCGCCACGATGGTTTCCGCGTCCAGGTTACGCCATTTGTCCATCAGTTCCAGCCGGATGTCGTGCAGCGGCGTTTCTGCCTGGTCCACCAGTATCAGCTTGTACGGGTTGAACGTAGCCACCTGTCGCATGATTTCGCTGCCTATCGATCCTGCCGCTCCCGTTATCATCACCCGTTTCCCTTCCAGGTGCGAAGCCACCTTCCGTATGTCTATCTGTATCGGGTCTCTTTGCAGCAGGTCCTCTATCTGTATTTCCTTGATGTCCCCGCTTTCCAGTCCCCGCTGGTTCCATTCGCTCAGGGGTGGGGCTGTCAGCAGCTTGATGTTATGTTTCAGGAAGCGATCCAGGTTCTCCTCCTTTTTCAGTTCGTTCCGTTTGGCGGGCGAAACGATAATCGTCTTCACTCCCTTCTGTGTCAGGATGTCAAACAGGTTTTCGTCGTTCGGGAATACCCGTACCCCCATGATCAACTTGTCATACAGGTCCGGTTCGTCAGCGATGAAGCCTCTCAGCCGGTATCGTTCTCTCATCGACACCCTCAGCGATTTCGCTATGTTCACACCAGCTTCCTTGGCGCCGTAGATGAAGATGTTTGTCTGCGACGAGCCTCCCGCCTTTATTGTTTCAAACATCATTTTCACGATCACCCTCGAGCTGGCCATCAGGGCAAAGTTGATGATGAACGCCATCAGTATCACGTTCACCGGAGCCAGTCTGATATCTGTTACCAGCGGAGCCACCATACATGCCAGAGCCACTGCCGTGTACGACACGAACAAGGCCACAAAGATTCGTGCGATATCCACAAACGACGACAGTCTCAGTACGCTCGAATACGTGCGGAACATCTTGAAGATCACCAGGCTCACCACCATCGTTAGCCACATGGTTCTCCACATCGTGGCTGAGTCCAGCACCCGGCTGCTGAAGTCATATCGCAGCGCGTATGCCAGTAGGAGGGAGAGTCCTATCATCACCACGTCCATGGCCAGTATCATCCAGATGGGCAATACATTGACCGATAAATACCTTCTGACAAATTTTTTCATGTTATAGTTTCTTAGTTTAGTTCTTTTTTCCTTTTTATTGCAGGCAAGCCTTCATCTGCTCTACAATGTAGCGCACGTCTTCGTCCGTCACACAGGGTCCGCTGGGTAGGCACAATCCCCGCTTGAACAGCGCTTCGCTCACCCCGTTCACGTAGCACGGATTGTTCCGATACACCGGTTGCTTGTGCATCGGCTTCCATAGCGGACGGCTTTCAATGCCTGCTTCGTCCAGTGCCATGCGCATGGCTTCCACGTTGCGGTTCGGTTCGCAGTCCGTATGCAGTGTCTTTGCCTCGTGTGTCACGCCTGCTGCGCCTCCTACGACTCCCTGTATGGCTGCCGCATACGCCCGTTCTTCTCCTTTCACCTTCAAGTCCTCGTCCAGCAGAATTGTGTTCAGCCAGTAGTTGCTGTCGTAGCGGGGTGACGGATTTTCGTGCAGTGTGATGCCCTTCACGTCAGCCAGCAGTTCCTTGTATAGCTTGGCGATATGCTGGTGATGGGCTATGTGCTCGTTCAGTACCGTCATCTGTCCGCGTCCGATGCCCGCACAGATGTTGCTCATGCGGTAGTTGTACCCGATCTCTTCATGCTGGTAGTACGGATACGACTCGCGAGCTTGCGTGGCGTAGAACATGATTTTCTGCTTGGCTGCCTCGTCCGGGCAAATCAGTGCTCCGCCTCCCGAGGTCGTGATCATCTTGTTCCCGTTGAACGACAGCACCCCGTATCGTCCGAACGTACCGCATACCCTTCCGTCGTAGCGGCTTCCCAGTCCTTCCGCCGCATCCTCGATGACGGGGATGTCATATTTCTCCGCCACCGCCAGGATTTCATCAATCTTCGCAGGCATGCCGTAGAGATAGACCGGCACGATAGCCTTCGGTTTCCGTCCCGTCTTCTCCATGCGGTCTTTGATGGCGGTTTCCAGCAGTTGCGGATCCATGTTCCACGTGTCCGGTTCCGAATCCACAAACACAGGTGTAGCCCCCAGATATGTCACTGGGTGCGATGATGCACAGAACGTGAACGTCTGTACCAACACCTCGTCTCCCGGCTTTACGCCACAGGCCAATAAGGCCAGGTGTACTGCTGCCGTACCGGCTGATAATGCTACTACTTCCTTGTTCTCTCCGGCAAACGCCTTCAAGTCCGCTTCAAATCCATTTACGTTTGGTCCCAGAGGCACCACCCAATTCGTGTCGAAAGCCTCTTGGATATACTTCATTTCATTGCCGCTCATGTGAGCCAAGCAAAGGTAAATACGTTTCTGATTCATAACTAAATAAATTAAATAGAACTCCTTTATTTACAAATAAATTAATATTTTAAGAGATTTCTTATCTTCTTAGTGAGATTGGTGATCACAAGTTTCCAGACCCTTATGTAATATCTCAAATATTGTTTAGGAAATATTTTTATAACTTTCCATGCATTTTGGTGATGATTCCAGAAACTCCCCATTTTCCATAACAACCAAGGTAAATGTTTATAGTCTTTTTGCTTTTTGTACTTACCGAAATTTCCACCTTCATAGATCCTTTTTAAAACTATTTCTACCTTTTGCTTACAGTCATCCTGATATAAAGGAAAATCTGCAGCATTAAAACCCAAATGGTGGACAGCTACATAACTAAACACTTTCCAAGGTAACACTAAGTCATACTGACTTATATAGTTCACTAGTGTTGAGTGCTCTTGTCGCACTCTTTCATCTCGTAAACTTAATCCCCAGTCGCATATTTGCCTGTAAGATACACCTTCGCTCATAAAATGATTAAACATGTGCATAAACAGGAATATGGCATTGAACAACGGTGGAGGAACCTGTACTTTTATACCATCTAATGATATATATTCACGCTGTTCATGAAAGATTGTTTGTTCCCATAACCGCAAGGGCTTATCCAGTTTAGGCGACAAAGGCATCGTTGTTATCCAATGAATGTCCAGATTGATTCCGTTCTTTTCTATTACTTTCAAATGCTTTTCACCCATCTGTTCTAATGTCACTGGATATCCCCATTTTTGAAATAACTGCTTGGTTTGTTCAAATTGTTCTATACCGACAAATAAGTCAATATCTCCACACTGTCGCCTATTTGGATGAGGATATAAAGTGGCTACACCCTGCCCTTTTAACAAAACAGCCTGAACTCCATTCTCATACAGTTGCTTCATGAAGTGAGCTGCTGTACGATTAAGTAATAGGTTCAGCTGTTCTATTCTGATAATCTGTATCGTCAGTCCAAACATTAGTTTCTTCAATGATGGGGTATCCTTTATCTCCTGTAATCCATCAAAGACTAGTCCTTGTACCGTTTGCTGACGAGCTAACCATAAAACCTGTTTCCACTCCTCTTCTTTTAATTCTTTCCACAGTCCATTTAGTGGTGTTCCCCACAGTCCAGCTCTTAATAAATCCTCAAAAACAGCAATAGCCTTATTTTCTAACATCATCTAAAAGTATACTATTATTATGTCCGGGGTATATATTTCGAGTCTTTGACAATCGTAAAATCATATTTAAAGAATGAGTAGCTTGCTTTTTATTGCTGTGCGGAAAAGACGTGATGATTTTTTTAGCCGGTATATAAGAATCACCCGTAAAAATAGAATCTTCAGAATAATAGCTTAAACAACTCCAATCATGTCCGGGAGTAGCTAACACTTTAAATTCAGTATTTTCAAAAATACATATTGAATCACCGTCATTTACTATTTGTAAATGTGTGCCATTAAAAATTATAGGGTCGGCATGATAACGTGAGAAATTTAAACGCTCTGAATAAAGTCCTTCTTTTCCTTTCTCAGAGGTATAGACTATACAATCTGGAAAATATGCTATTAGCTTATTGATACCATAAATATGGTCATAATGCGTATGTGTTATGAAGAGTCCTTGTACCTTTTTATTTGCTACATATTTTAATAGAGGTTCAATATCTCCTATATCCACTACCCAGCAATCATTCGAACCTTCCTCTGTCAATACATATGTATTGGAAATAAATACAGAGTTTATAAATTGTTTAACCTTCATGTCTAGTTTGTGCCATCAAAAGGCACAGTCGTTGCCTCTCCATCTTTCGATATATCTTCCCGGAAGAATACTTTCTTTACAGTCAGAAGAATAATTTTCACATCCAGCCAGAAAGAGCAATGATCCACGTACCACACATCCAGCTCAAACTTCTTTGTCCAGGAAATGTTGTTACGTCCATTCACTTGCGCCCAACCGGTTATTCCCGGCCGCACTTCATGTCTTCTATACTGTTCCTTGGAATAAAGAGGCAGGTATTTAGGTAACAACGGACGTGGTCCTACCAGTGCCATATCCCCCTTCAACACATTAATCAGCTGGGGCAGCTCATCTATGGAAAGCGAACGCACAATCCTTCCGACCTTTGTCAGACGTTGTGCATCCGGTAATAATTTCCCTTCCGCATCCCGCTCATCAGTCATCGTCTTAAATTTGATGGCCTTAAAAATCTTAGCATCCTTCCCCGGACGATCTTGAGTAAAAAATACGCCGGCACCTTTATTGGCAAAGTGAAGGAAAATAATAATGACTAGTAAAATAGGCCAAATAATCAATAAAGCACAAAAAACGAGGATGAAATCGATTAGGCGTTTAAAAGAATTGCGATACATATATTTATTGATAAATATTTCTATAGCGAAACTTCATATTTACCTAAAATAATTTTCCCCTTTTCATAAGAAGTAAACTCCATAATATCCTCAGGGTCAAACATAATGTCAAATGATTCCTCTAACAAGGCTATGATATTCAACTGATGAACAGAATCCCATCCATCCACACTATCCTTAGCAAAGCTGTCATTCAACACCGATTCGTTCACACCAAAAACTTCTACAAAAGCCTGATTGTATTTCTCAATATTTGTCATAAATTCATTCTTTAAACTGTTAATTTACTATATAATACTTTACCTGCTTCATTTTTAGGAATAGCATCCACGACTTTTACCTCAAAAGCGGAAGCTACCAATTTGGTCTTATCTACCAGACGCTCCTTCACCAGAACTGCAAACTGAGGGTCGGTAATATAAACCGTCATTTTGGCATCAGTTCCCACACAAGCACATTCTATCGGATATTTTGCCTTGATTATCTGTTCACATTCGTCCAAACCAATGCGCATGCCAAACAACTTCAGGAAACGTCCCATACGACCAACTATGTAGTAACATCCGTCCTCATCGCGATAAGCCAAGTCACCGGTACGCATAAACCCATGACGTTCATCGCCCAGCATCAGATCTTCGCGTTGACGGGCATAACCCAATGTCACATTCTTCCCTCGATAACACATCTCGCCTTCCGTGTTCGGTGTTTCTATTAGCGTTCCATCCGAATCAACCAACGATAATTCCGCATTGGGCACTGCACGACCGATACTTCCACATTTGGATATGGCAAATTCTGGAGGCAGATAGGCCATGCGTGCCGTTCCTTCCGATTGTCCGTAAGTAGCAATCCAACGTTTTCCATGATCCCGGCAATACTCGGCAAACTTCAAGTTCAAAGGCCGGGGCATCTTACCTCCACCCTGCGTTAACAGAGTCAAGTCCGGCAAATCCATACGGAAGAAACGCATCAAATTTAGAATCTCAAAGCTATAAGGTACACCCGTGAAACTGGTGGCACGTTGTTCCTTCATAAAGTTCCAAAAAGCCTTATCAGTCATGCTCAGTCCTGTAATCAGCACCGTAGCGCCTACATACAAATGACTGAAAACAACCGAAAGCCCCATGGTATAATACAACGGCAGAACCAATAACGGACGTTCCTTGGCTGTCAATTCAAAGAATGTAGAGATATTCAAGGCCGCAGCCTCAATATTCTCATACTTATGACGCACCAGCTTGGGACTTCCGGTAGAACCCGAGGTTGGTAACAGATGTGACAGTTCCTCATACAAGGCGCATGCCGGTTGCCCGGTTCGTAATAATGTATATCCATACCGCTCAGTTACCACCTCATACTGCCATTTTGCCGCCAGCGAAGAAGGCACACACAAATAGGGAGGTCTGTAAATATCAAACAGATTTTGAAACAATCCATCCTCTATATGTGCATTCAACAGCAAAGGGACATGTCCGGCATTGATACTTCCAATCCCCCACGCTACGCCTCCTGCATTATTTTCTGTAAGAAAAAATAACAAGGAACGATGAGGGAGTAAGCCAGCCAATTCCTCGGAAAAGGCCAACAGCTCACCATACTTCAAGGAATTCCCAGAAGAATCAAGAACAGCAACCGCCTCCTGCGGATGCTCATTTAAACGTAAAATCATTTGCAAAGCAATTGGTTCTTTAACTCCAATAGATATTCAGATAATCCACTTATAATGGACTAAAGAACTTAAGAAACTTATAAACTTAAAAACTCAAAATATCATATCGATGCACATCCATCCACCCCAAGTATCTGCCCTGAGATATAAGAAGCCCGGTCAGAAGCCAGGAATGCACAAGCATTAGCCACATCTTCCGGTGTGCCCAAACGTCCCAATGCTATCTTCTGAATACGTGTATCTATTTTCTCGCCACTCTCCTCGTATAGTTCTGAGAAGCGTTCCGTCTTCACAATACCCGGTGCTACCGCATTAACCCGAATTCCCAAGCCTGCCAATTCTTTGGCTGCCGATTTAGTGAACGAAATGATTGCACCTTTGGTCGCCGAATAGGCCGACTGCCCGGGTGAACCCAACACAGCTGTTACGGAAGCGATGTTGACAATGGAACCGCCCTTGCCCCTCGCCATCAGACGTGAAACCAGCTGCACCATTTCTATAACCGCAATCACATTCACCCGAAACATCAGTTCTGTTTCAGGACGAACTATCATACCTATCTTCTTATTAAAGACGACACCGGCATTGTTGACCAATACATCAATGTGTCCTTCCTGCTTGAATACCGACATAAAAGCTGACTTGACAGCTGCGGCATCCGTTACATCAAAATACAAAGGTATTACACGGGTATCATTGGCAGCAGCACATTGTTCTGCCCAATCCTCCATGCTACCTTCCTGTCGATCGCAGGCATATACAATGGCTCCATCACCGGCAAAACGCTCAGCAATGGATTTACCTATGCCTTGTGCTGCGCCAGTAATGATACAAACTTTGTTAGATAATAAACGTTCCATAATCTATATTTACATTAATCTACGTGCAGGATTCCCAAATACAGTAGTTCCAGAATCTACATTCCTAGTTACAAAGCTACAAGCACCAATATGTGCATCATCGCCTATAGCAACATTATGATTAATTACTGCCGATGTATGAATCATATTATGATTACCTATCTGAATACCACCAATACACATCACATGAGAATCTATCCTATTCCAATCACCAATCTGTACATCATGCCCTATTATTGTATATGATTGTATAAAATTATAATCACCAATTTTTGCATCAGCTGCTACTGTAGTAAAAGCACCAATCATATTTCCTCTCCCAAGTTTAACATTGGTTCCAATACGGGCAGTATGGTGCACTAAAGTATAAAATTCTCCACCTTTATTTAAAATAGTTGACATGCAGTCCCTACGGGAGCTTCCCCCAATCGAACAAATGAAGATATCATCTGCTTCAGGCTGATAGTCCTTTATCGTACCTATAATAGGTGGATAATTAATAAAGCCCTCTAATGAATTTACATTATCATCTATAAAACCTTTAATAACAAAATCAGTTCTATAACCATGTGATTCTTGAGCCATATCAAACAAGGTACGCCCCATACCTCCAGCTCCGATAATAATTAATTTTTGCATTATTTTACACCAATAATATTAACAAAAACATCATTTAACTGTTTAGCAATTACATCAGAAGAATATTTACTTTTACATTCATTGGCTATATAATTGGAATCATATTCATTTATTCCATTATATACAAACAATATAGCCTTTGCCAAAGCATCAATATTATCAATAGGAACCAAAACTCCATTCTTTTGATTAATACATTCCGATGCTCCTCCACATTGTGTAGCAACGACAGGCAAACCTGTTGACAAAGCTTCAATTATGGCAACTGAGAAATTCTCTCCTCGAGAAGGATGAACAAACAGGTCACCTGAATAAAGTATTTTAAGAATTTCCGTTCTATCTTTTCTACCTAATAAGAATATATTATTCTCTAACTTTAACTTTTCTATCAATTTAGACAATTTTCTTTTTTCATTGCCATCTCCGATAATTATTACTTTTGAACCATTTTCATATAGTTTTGTTTGGGCAAATGCCTTTATTAAGACATCATAACCCTTACCATAAAACAAACTTCCGACAGCAACTATTGTAATTTTATCACCAATATTTATAGTACGCTTCTTAGGTATAGCATTAAGAAAGAAATCACCATTCACCATATTATGAATAACTATACTATCTGTACCAAAATGAGATTGAATACTTAATCTTAAAGAATTTGATACAGAAATTAACTGATCTGCATTCCTGTATCCAAATTCACCCATTTCTCGCACATATGATGGTAATTTAATTCTATTCAACATACTCCAATGCTCAATCCCAACAACCGGAATCTCATATATCTCTTTTATACTAGCAGCAAGATAGATATTGGTTAAATAATGAGCATAAATCAAATCTATTTTTACATGTTGTTTTATATATTTCTCGAATAAATACAAAGCTATTTTTCTCCAAATATATAACCGCAATTTATACCCTAATGGTATCAGTAATTTAAAGGGGAGTATATAAATATTATAAACATCTATTCCGTTATCATTTATATATGAAACGCCTAATTTTCTTGAATAAAACCTGCAACGACCATCTACTGACATCACAATCACTTTATGACCCAGTTTTTGCAATGCTTTTGCTTGGTCACGTTCAAAACAGCCCCATTGAGGATCTTTGGCAGAGGGATAGCCTCTTGAAAATAGCAATATATTCATACTGATAATTTAGAATAAACTTTCATACTCACAAAGTATTTTCTCATTGTTAAACAATTCTAAGCCCAACAATCTATTGCGTTCACCCATTTCTTTTAATTTTTCTCGTGAACTATCAACCAATTTTATTAAAGCGTTCGAAATAGTTAGCGGTGTCGAAGCATCACATAAAAAACCATTTTTATCTTCTTCTATAATCAAAGGAATATCGGAAACCCTCGTAACAACAACAGGCTTTGCTAACAATAATCCTTCACAAATAGCATTAGGTAAACCTTCAAAAAAACTAAATAATCCTATAGCATCTGCATCTTTCATATACTCATAAATATCCAAAGTATCTTTATGAAAAGAAAATACTTCCTTCAAACCGTATTCTTCAATTTTTTGCATGCCTTTCTTTAAAGAATCATCAAACTTATTGCTTCCAAACCAATTAACACGCAATTTACATCTTTTCTCTATTGGCATTAGTTTCACTCCCTCTATCAATCCATCCAAGTTTTTTAAATAACGGTGACTGGATGCAACAACTAGATTGACATAATCATGAGACAAAAAATTAAAACCATTTTTAGGAGAAATTTTCTCGCCATCTAACATATTATAGATAACTTTACATTTATCAGCAGATATCATGGGAGCAATCTTTCTTACTATATTTATATTTGCGTAAGAATTGGCAACAACATAATCTGCAAGCATATGACATTGAAGAAAAAAACGTAACTTTAGAGACGTAAATTTAGCAGGATCCGCACTTCTTTCTCCAACAATTAATTTCCATTTTTTTGATGGTAAAACAGCCATTTCAGAAATAAAGCTGGCTACCTCTAAAAACGAAATCAAAATATCAAAATTATGAGTTCGCAAGTATTTTCTTACCTTCCAAATTCTCTTTAAATAATTCGATTCATATACCCCGTCTATAAGTATACCTCGCTTTGTAAGATAATGATAATAAAAATCTCCATACTCTTTCTGATAAATAAGAAATTTAACATCGTAACCTCTTTTCTTAAAGCCTACAGCCAATTCTACAATTTGTCTCTGGGCTCCTCCAGAACCTAAATAATTAATAAAAAAAAGTATCTTTTTCATTTATCTACACTGTTTTTCATTCGCAAAGCATAAAACATAGGTATTATGCCTAAAAATAAACTAGAAATTAAAAATGTCAACGCCGCACCGGTATAATCAAAAAAGGCAATTAATGGAAACGAAAAAACAAACCCAACAATAGAAGATGTAACAGTTATATTCCTTAATAATCGATCATGATTGTGCAGTAACAGATAATTTGTGCCATATACTGTATTTAAAGTAATGAATAATAATGCAATAGAAGTAATTCTCAATACAGTAATTGAACCTTCAAACTCATCAGTATAAAAGATATGAATAATCAAAGGTGCTAAAACAAACAAAAAAATCGTAACAAGAAGAGACACAACGATATTTATTCTAGCAAAAGTAGAATGCTTATCACTCCTTCGTGCCAAATAAGGATAAAATACACGAGAAAGAATAGATACCATCGAATTTGAAACAGACACAAAGTTTTTACCAGAAGAATAAATTCCAACAGATGACGGAGAGGAATAAAAGCCCAACAATACTGTAGACATGCTATTATAAAGATTAGGCATTAAATTATTTATAAATACATCTGTACTATTTTTAATTGTTGTGTATACCTCAACGAACGATGGTTTTCGCAATCTCACTCCCCAACGAATCAAAATAAAATACATTGCAATACATCCAGAAGTGATAAAACCCAAAGAAATGAAAAGGGGCTGTAGTACATAATCGTCTTTCTCTCTAACAAAAAGGAATACGCACATCATAAACGTAAATTTTGCAAGCAAATTAAAAAGAGTTATATATTTCATGCGTTCCAAAGCTTGGAAAAACCATTCTGATACCAACGCGTTACCAGGAACCATCAAAAATGTAATTAAAATAATATTCCTATTTTCATTAAATTCAGGTATAAACATTATCAACAATAGCAATAATAATAAAGCACAACCTGTCAAAACTATACGTGACCAAAATATATTAGAAAAAATACGGGAAACCTCATCCATATTCTCTCTAACCACAGCAAGAGTCCTAGTACCGGTATAGTTAAACCCCCAATCAGAAATAGTTTGAATCCACATAATTATAGCAGAAGCAAAAGCCACCTTACCAAATCCTTCCGTCCCAACAACTTTTGACAAGTACGGTAATGTCAACAAAGGGAAAATAAAACCAGCGACCTGCATCAAAGACAAATAGACGAAGTTTTGAAGCAGAACTTTGCCATCTTTACTCTGTAGAATCGTAGAAATTCTTTTTTTGTAATATCCTATCACTATTATAACAACAATATATATCTAATAAATAAAACAAGAGGACTGTTAATTAAAAAAGCCCCTTCCCATAAAGCAAAATAATAACTCATGCATGGAAACAAATAAATCGAGAATGGAAGCAACAAGTGCAATGCCCAAACACAACCCAATCCATAAAACAAATATTTATATTGCTTATCAATGAAACAAACAAGCCCAATATAAGCTATAAGTGGTAATGCTAGAATCAAGAATCGACTACCAACAGACGGTATAATCATTGTAAGATTAGTAAAAATCATAAGAGTCAACAAAAAGGAAAATAGATTTTTGCACTTACTATACTCTACCCTATCATGATACCTTAATACAAAAACAACAACTATTAAATTAATATATATGCGAGTTAATGCCTCTATAATCCGTTTTAACCAGATTAATCCACTCCCCCCTTCATTTATTTGCTCTATATACCCTGCATCCAAATATACTTGAAGCCTTTGCCCCAATGCCAATGGCAAGAATTCAATATTATTTCTTAACAATTCCACAGAAAACTCTGTAAAAAAGAAACTAGCAGTAAACAAAACTGCACATATTTTCATAGACTTTCCCAATAAACAATTTATTAAGAGCAATAATGGAAAAGCCCAAAAAGCACCATGAAAAAAAGGCGTTAACAATGCCCATATAAAATATTTCCGCTCTTTCAGAACAAAAATCTTTAATAGTGCATAAGTAGCAATCCACGTAGCAGTAAAAAAACGAAAAGCATTAATATTTAAGATTTGATTAATCAAAAATGTATATAACAATATAAAACAGACCAGAGAATTCTCATAATGTTCTTCTTGTACAAAAATTTTTAGAGATTTTAATAAAAATACAGAAAAAAAAAGTGCAACAAAAAGAAACATCACATGATAATTATCAGAGAATCTGGAAACAAAAAAGTAAATCAAATCTGCATAAAAATCCGTTTGCCCCTCCAAAAGCAAATAATCCTCGAAATTTTTCACAAAAGAATGCAAAGTAACTTTGCCATAACTCTCAAAATCATTTCGGTATGCAATCCCATCAAAATTCATATTTTCCGTCCTGACACGAGGTACTGTCATAGACATACCAAACGAAATAAAGACTAAAAACAGTATTATAAAAGAAGATTTTGTTTTTAGTCTAATCAGAGAAAAATAAAAAGCCAACAATGGATTTATCAAGAATGCAGTGAATTTCAAAGCAATATTATATCTATTTTCCCTTAACCACCTTGCAGACATCGTTTTTATGCTATATATGATTTTATAGGAGTATACCATAGTATTGATACCATAATGTAACTACCTATTAAAGTTAATCCTAAAATAACAAACGGAAGAATTAATGGATCCATGATGAATATCGTTGAATTATAATAATATAAATAAATCAATATAAATTGATGAATCAAATACATTCCATAACACTTATAATTAAGTTGCAACCATATCTTTGAAAATTGGCCTCTATAGTGTAAACATGTCAGCCAAAGAAAGTAAGCACTCAATTTAGGGCATACCTCTTTGAGAGGGTACTTTTCAGTGCCCTAAATCGAGTTTTGTTAATTAATTAGTTTTGAATTTAACATTGGCTGGTAGCCAAAGTGATTTTGCCGGGAACCATGTTAACATAGTCCCTGCATCCGTTAAAGATATTTTTGAAAAAAGTTCCGATGAAGTTCCAGACAGAACTGCCATGAAGCTTTACCGTGCCTATTACACTATGATAAGTGGCGGCCATCTCAACACCCGCATCACTGCCATAATGAAGTGAATTGTTGCGTTGAGTTGTCAGCTTCCGGATGGTCCGTTCTGCCAGATTGTTGTCTATCGGAAGATCCCCATCGTCCAGAAAAGCAAATAGTTCCTTCCAGAACTTCTTCAAGTAATTAAGAGCTTCTGTATAATACTGGCTTCTGAATTCTGAATCCTTCGACAGTTCACTCTCCAACAGGCTGCGCAATTCTATCAGGTGTTCCTTCGTTTCCAAGCTTTGCCTTTCCCGCAGCCTCTCTTCCGGAGTAAGACCGGCTTCATCATAAATATGTTCTTTAGAAAAGAACCACTTTAAAAGCTTTGAAAAACGTTCGGCCAGCGGTTCGCCTCCTTGATTACCGGCTTTAACGAACTTATTATTCGCATGGGACATACAAACCTGATGGATAGTATCCTTAAACTGAGCCGATTTCAACTCATTGCCGATAAATACATAAGCATTGTATCCGTCGGACATGATACTCTTCAATTCCGCATCACCCAGGAAGTCTGTAAGTACCTCACGACCGCGGGAGCCATCCTCATAGAAGAAAATGGCTGTTTTCTGAGCCTTGTTGACCAATACCCAGATATAACACTTCTTATAACGGTCATATTTGCGAACCTTGCACCAGGTCTCATCGCAGTTCACAACCGAGTCCTTTTCCAAGGCAACGGACTTCAATACACGAACCAGTTCATCAAGGTATTTCTTGCCTTTCTTAAGCCAGTTGCGTAAGGTGTTTTTAGAAATGGTCATTCCCATATCCGTCAGCCATTGGTGCAGAAGGCCGAAGGTCACATTCTTTACATAAACTTCATAGGCGATGGCCTGCAGAAGTTCAGGAGTGGCTTTAGTACCCTCGAATTTGGTTATTACCTCCGGATGGCCTTTTGAGGGAAAATAACCCCATTTCGGCTTTTTGCCAGGCTCCGCATAATGGACCATCTCAAAACATTCTTCCGTAAGGAAGGTACGGAAACTGAATACACGTACCATCCTTCTTTCAATGATACGTCCGGGAACCTTTGTCAGATCTGACGGATGCTCTACCACTTCTCCGGACACTCCCATCGTTTTATACCCGTCGGGACGATTGCCCGGGTCACGTTCCTTTCTGGGAAGGGCCGGCTCATTCCGGGATTCGTTATTGTCTACAGAGTCCGTACGGAGCGTATCGTCCGTACCGTCATAATCATCTTTTTCCTTTTGCCGGTCAGAAGCGTTCTGTTTAGCTTTAGGGTTTATCCGTTGACGCCTGTCACCAAAACGTTCCTGGTTGGCAAAATCAAGTTTTTCCTGAAGGGACTTTGCCTTACGTTCAGCCGATTTGCGAAGCTTGCGCTCTTCCGATAACTGATTTTCCAAATCGGACTGTTTCGATTGCATGGAGGACATCTGGTCCTTCAGCTCCTTCATCTGAACCATAAAATCCTCCAAGACAAGCTTCATGGCGTCATTTGTCAACCTGAGGTCCTGATTCTGCTCAGCAAGGTATTGTATGTACCGGTCTTTTTGATCGTCTGCCATACCTTCACTATAATTTATAGGGTTCCGAACTATTCTTCAATTTCGCGACATGACAATAAAGACATCCCCGTCACAGGGTTCCCGGTGAAGCCGTTCACGGATGATGGACAACACACGGCTGTGCTTGCAACGCATGTCGGTAAAGTCACGCACATAATAAAAATGATTCAGACCGGTAACACTCAGCATAGACCCTCCAGCTTCTCTATCATCCGGACTAAGTCCTGATAGCTTAAATTCTTTTGGGACAAGTGCAATCCATTACTGATACGGATGTCTATCCATATGCGGACGGGATTGTCATTACCGCTTCTTGATACAGGTTTAGGCCGGTCACCAATTTTAGTCTTTTCTTCATGGGTAATCTCAGGAGCACCGTCAACCTGAACCTCAACTACTTTTTTGCGGGTATCCTTAAACCATTTCTGGAAAATGTTATAAGGGACTTTGTTCTTGACACAAAACGATTGGAGAGATTCTCCACGGGGTAACGCCTCCGTCTGGTACTGAAAGTAAAACCTTTCAAGATCTTCACTGCTATACATAATTCTATAAATTTGGTTGGCAGCGAAGGTACCCATTTCAATCAATAGCCATTTTTTGACTGCTTACGGACATAAACAAATTATTTCCAACTTATTTATCTGATATTCAGCGAATTGATTACAGGATTCTGTAACAGCACAACCACGTCTTTCCATTGGATACTGTACACCGTCTCTTCGCCCTGCCTACATACCTGCATGAACTTATAACCCGAAGAAAAGCGCTTCTCATACAAGCTGAAGGAACGGTGGTCGTAAGCAAACAGACGGACTTTCCGCCGGTCCTTGGACATCACGATGAAGACTTCATCTTCTTCAGGCTCACGGTTCAACTGCTGATGGATTACAGAAAGTACACGCTCATATTTGCAACGCATATCATGAAAGTTGCGCAGGTAATAAAACCTGTTCATGCCTGTAACGTTCAACATAGCACCTCCAGCTTCTCCACCAGGTTCTTCAAACCCTCGTAGCTTAAGTTCCGTTGCTGTATGTGCATTCCACCAGTCATACGGATGTCTACCATAAATCTCACCGGTGGGGATGACAAGGCACCTCCCATGGATGCAGCGGAAGCTGAAAGAGCCTTTTCCGGTTCCTGATTCACCGGTTCTCCTTCCACCTGTACCGGGACAATGTGATGCCGGGTATCCTTGTACCATTTCTGAAACAGATTGTAGGGTACTTTGTTTTTTAAACAGAAGTCCTGCATGGACTCACCTTGCGGCATCGCCTCCGCTTTGTAGCGGATGAACAGATGCTCAAAATCACTGCTGCTATACATGTTTACTGAGTTTTAGATTACAGCAGCGAAGATCAACTTTTTTATACTTTAGGACAAGACGTCATTTTTGGACGCTTACGACAAAAGCTGGCAATTGACCAGCAATAAATATAAAATTAAAATATTTATAAAAAGGAATGTTTATCAGATTCTTAGGCATATCCCAAGCACCTGAATAAACCGCAAAAACGTGTCCGATAAGAATTGATAAGATACAAATTGGTCTCATTAAAACTATTTCAGACAATAATTTTTCTTTCGACATTATCTTTTATTTTTCATACAATAAGTAATAACTTCATTTGTATAATCACTAAAAACAGGCCCTGTCGTAAATTGAAATAACCATGCACTAAATCCCCCCACATTAATCTCTATCAATCGTGGATTTCCTCGCTTATCCAGCATAATGTCAAGCGCCAATAAATGATGGTGAATGACTTGCCTTGCTATTTTTTTTGCAAAATCAATAACTTCCCCATAATTAGGAATAACATTACATGAATTAGCAAAATCAACACCATTAAATAGAGTGTTTTTCTCTCCTAAAAAGTTACATACATATTTCCCTAGTTCTCCATTTCCTGAAATTCCACAAAACATTCCTCCCTGGTGAGCATTATCTACCTCTGCTCCTGAAGCCCCAATTCGAAGTATAGCATTAGGAACAGATATTTCACCCGTAGTTACCGAACGGTAAGTCATTACTCTAATAGTATTCACAGAAGATGAATTAAAACGACTCATCACATCATCTTGCTGCAAATATTCCTGTATGATATAATCACTACCATAATTACTGATCAAATAATCCACTGTTAATTTTTCACCATTTCTATTTTCCCATTGGTATCCACTTTTCGTAAATATTTGCACACCTCTTCCAGATTCTCCTCCAACGGCTGGTTTTAATATAATTTTTTCTGATAAAAAATCTCCTAAAATAGGATTATCCACCAATTGATAATTTATATCATAGAAATTACCTCTAATATTTCTCAATAAAGTTTTAGGCAACACTCCCGCTGGAAACAATTTATCAAATACATTTTTATCATTATAATAAGCATACTGGTTGGGAGGACAAAGGATAGGCTCAATAACATCTGCAAAAACCTCTAAAGGAACAATATTCTGATTATTCCCTATAAATCTTGAAAAAATCCGATAAGAGCAAGGAGAAACATGCTTATTAACTTTCCCCCATTTATGCATCCATAAATCTTCCCCTGAAGCTTTCTTCAGTAATTCGGGATTTCTATTTCCTATTTTTTTATATAATTTCTCATAATTATGCCTTATTATCCAAGATCTACGACAAGCCAACAAGTAAGTATAAATAGTTCTAAGCTTCATAATCACAACCTACCATCTATATTTTCTCTATCCAAGCAACCTTTAACATCATATACTATGCTTTTTTGTTTCAATAAAGCAGAAATATCCATCCCTACAAATTTATCATGAGCTACAGCCAATATAACAGTATCGAATTTTTCCGATGGCAATTCTGAAACAAGATCAATTCCATACTCACGCTTTACCACATCTTCACTTGCCCAAGGATCATATATCGACAATTGGACATTATATTCTCTAAGTGAATTGTATATATCTATCACCTTCGTATTACGTACATCTGGACAATTTTCCTTAAATGTAAAACCAAGAATCATTATATTGGAATTAAGAACCTGAATGCCTTTTTTCAGCATCAATTTGACCACTTGATTGGCTACATATTCCCCCATTCCATCATTCATACGGCGACCTGCAAGAATAATTTCAGGGTTATACCCGTATGTTTGAGCACATTGGGCCAAATAATAGGGATCTACACCTATACAATGGCCACCCACCAAACCGGGTTTAAAAGGTAAGAAGTTCCACTTTGTACTGGCTGCTGCTAAAACGTCTTGAGTATCAATACCCATACGGGTGAAAATCTTCGACAGCTCATTAACGAAAGCTATATTGATATCTCTTTGCGAATTTTCGATAACTTTTGCAGCTTCAGCGACCTTAATAGTAGGAGCCAAATGTGTACCAGCAGTAATGACTGATGCATATACATCGTTTACAATCTCACCTATTTCAGGAGTAGAACCAGAAGTTACTTTTTTGATTTTCTCAACAGTATGCAGTTTATCACCTGGGTTGATACGCTCTGGAGAATAACCGGCATAAAAGTCTACATTATATTTTAAACCTGAAACTTTTTCTACGACCGGAATGCATTCGTTCTCTGTAACACCTGGATAAACCGTAGATTCATATACGACAATATTACCTTTTGAAATAACTTTTCCAACAGTAGTACTAGCACTATATAAAGGAATCAAATCCGGATTATTATGTTTATCTACTGGAGTAGGAACAGCCACTATATAAAAATTACAATCACGGATATCATCAATATTAGCTGTGCACTTAAAGCCATTGGCAATAGCCGATTGTAAAAGTTCATCGGAAACTTCAAGGGTCGCATCATGTCCTGCCATCAAAGAATTTACGCGAGCTTGATTCATATCAAAACCGATAGTCTCATATTTTGTCGAAAACAAACGAGCCAAAGGAAGCCCTACGTAACCGAGACCAATCACGGCAATCTTAATAGTGTCAAAATTGTTCATATTATTCCAAATTTAAAAAACTTTCAATTATTATTTTAGGTAAATTTATAGTCGTACGAGTGAAATCTAAAGATGGATTCCAATATCCTTCACATTCTGTATAATCAGGATCAGTACCATAACTTACCTCAACAACTAGTGGTTCTCCATTGTTATGGATAAAATCAAAAACTCCTATTTGTAAACCCAAAGAAATAGACAATTCATAAGCCATTTTAACACATCGGATATCTACTTTAGAGGCATCTGGTAAAAGGATATGAGAACCTGAAGCCCTAAAATCACCATTACGCACCCCTCTTCTTTCTCCAATGATTTTATTCCCTACTACTACAATACGAGTATCAGTGAGATTATCCGGAACAAAATCTTGAAAATACACATATCCCTTCTCCTTTGAAGAATACTTCATAAAGTCAGAAAGAATAAAACATCTAAGAAAAGTTTTCAATAAAGATGTCAATCCGACCTCATGCATTTTAAATAATCGGCATCTATCTTTTAAAATAGCAATAGGATCATATTGCTTAAATCCTTTTCCAAAAGCTTTATTAATAAGACTAACCGCTTGTTTCCTATTACGAATCAATCGAACATTTGAAGCGCCAGCTCCTCCTCTCAGTTTAAATACTTTGGGAAAAGTTGTGTGTTCTATCCATTCCAATGCTTCATATCTTGTATAAAAAGCATATGTTGGAACCAAAGGAGCATTTATTGATTCAAATAAATATTTTTGACCAAGTTTATCATCAAAATGCCAAACAGTTTTAATATTGGGAAATACTTTCTTGCCTGCTATTTCAACCGAATACAGTAATTGCTTTGCAAACAAAGCATCTCTATAATCCAAATGACTGAAATGCCACATGAAAGCATCGCAATCATTCAATTGTTCCATAATATCATTCCGATATACATCGACAATTTTAAATGGAATATCATTTTCTTTACAATACTCTATCCAATAATCAGAAAAAGAACCTTTCCTATCACAAATTGCAATTTTCATATAAAACAATCACACTTTCTTATTTATATAACCTGTCACACCATTCATTGATATTATTTTCGCAGGATTACCAGCAACACATGCATTATCGGGAATATCTTCTGTAACCACGGCATTTGCTCCTATAGCAACATTGTTACCGATAAATATTTTTCCTATAATCTTAGCACCAGGAGCAATATAAACTTCATTCCCTAGACTGGGGCATCCCTCTTTGCTGCCTCAATTACTTTTTCCTATAGTAACACCTTGAGATATATTTACATTTTTCCCTATTTTCACCGCACTATTAACCACAATTGTTCCAAAATGTCCAATATAAAAGCCTTCGCCTATCTGTACGCTAAGAGGAATTTGAATACCATAATACCTTTGAAGTGACAACAATCTAATTTTAAACAATAAAACTAATGGAGATAGGCTAGTTTTTTTATAGCTCCTCAACCATTGTATAATTCTAAAATAGAAAGTATATTTAAATCCTGGATACATGAAATAAGCAAGCCAAAATTTCCCGCCTCCAGTATAACGAAATAGATCTTTTGATATCAATTCAGCAACGTCCATTTTATTAAATGTTTTTCCAATACCATTTTACAGCCTCACGCAATCCGTCACGCATATTATATTGAGGCTGATAACCTAACATTTTTTTTGCTTTATCTATACAGGCCAAAGAATGTGGAATATCACCTAATCGATTAGGCCCGTACAGAATCTCTACATTAGCGATTTCCGGATCGAATTCGCTCAAATATTCTTTCAAATAACCAACTAATTGGTTCAGAGTGGTACGTTCACCATAAGCAGTATTGTACACTTGGTTTACAGCCTCCGGATTGGTCGTAGTCATAGCAAGCATATTCATCTGAATCACATTGTCAATGTAAGTGAAATCACGGCTATATTCGCCGTCACCGTTGATAACAGGACTTTCATGTGCCATCAGTTTCTTGACAAACAAAGGAATGACAGCAGCATAAGCACCAAATGGGTCTTGACGACGACCAAAAACATTAAAATAGCGTAAGCCTATACATTCTATTCCATACGTGCGAGCAAATACATCTGCGTAAAGTTCATTCACATACTTTGTCACAGCATATGGAGAAAGAGGCTTTCCAATTACATCTTCAACCTTGGGCAATGATTTGCTATCTCCGTAGGTTGAAGAACTTGCAGCATACATGAAACGTTTTACCTTAGCGTCACGAGCTGCAATTAACATATTCAAGAAACCTCCAATATTTACGGCGTTGGTTGTTGCCGGATCTTTGATGGAGCGAGGGACTGAGCCTAAGGCTGCTTCATGTAATACATAATCTACACCTTCTACAGCTTTTTGGCAATCTTCCAAATTTCGGATATCTCCAACTATCAATTTGAAAGTATCTGGATATTGGTTCAATAAAGGAAGAAGGTTTTCTATTTTGCCTGTAGCAAAATTATCCAAACATACGACACGATAATTGTGAGTGAGTAAATGCTCACATAAGTTGGAACCTATAAAACCAGCTCCACCAGTAACTAATACAGTTTGCATATGTGCTAGATTCTTAATTTGTTGAATATTTGAGTAAAAGTTTTGTGATACCTTGATAAGGGAAATTTTTGGGAGAATCTTTCCTCTAAAACTTTCAGAACTGATTAGATTGATAATTAATGGTTAATGGTAAATAGATTTTCAGTTGATGGGGGTACTTCAACCATGCTTTACTCTGTTTGATATGACGAAGAGAAGTAGGTTGACGATAATGCTAATTTATAGCCAGGCTTTGTGGATATGCTCTGTAGATATAGCATTTTCAGCCTCACTATTCGTCTGTGTTTGTTTGTAAGATTATATTTTTTTATAAGTAGTAATGACAGCGCGCCGGCGGGGATGAAGGATGAAAAAACGGTCTGTGTCGGAACACAGACGGCCCGCCTGCGGCTGAAGACTCCTGGCGCAACACGAATGGTCCGGACTTGCGAAAAGCTCGGATACAGGTTGTTTGTCAGTGTGTTGCGGGTGGAGTAGAGTAGAAGCTGATGCTTGTTTGCGGAAGGGAGGACGGAACGTCCGGGTACGCTACGCGGTCGCCTCTCACAGGTAGATGATCGGAGAGACGGACGTCAAGTTCAGTTTCTGCGGGGACAAAGATAGTGCAAACCGAGCGAAGTACAAAATAAAAAAGGTTTTTTTTATTTTTACTTCCAAGGTGCCGCCTAGCTTATCGAAAGATACGAAATAAATGAAGAATGAAGAATGAAAAATGAAGAATTTTAATTAATTGATAATTGAAAATGGAGAATTGGGAATTTTTTTAGCGGTTAGTATTCCATACTGGATGGTTACTAACCGCTATTGCTGTCCGTTGTCAGTCTTCTGCCTGGAAATGGCTCTCCAGACGATTGACGAGGGTACGCAAGGTGCGTAGGGTACGGAACTCTTCGTGCGTGGCCGGAAGATGGCCGTGGGTGTAGAGCTGGCGCAGGATGTTGCGGAAAATCTGCGTCAGGGCCAGACGGCGGTTGCGGACATGGCTTACTTCGCCTTGCAGGGTATGGAAGTGCTTATCGTCGATCCATACTTCGACACGAAAAATCTTTTTCATAAGTACAGGATTTAAAAGTTTGTCCGGCTAATATGTGAAAATGAAAATTTATTTTAAACGGGGATGTTGGGATAAATGTGCGGAATGGTGCCTGTGTAACACGTCTGAATGGATTTTATGCCCGTATTTTCTGGTTTGCAGGATTGAAAAAGAAGAAGGAAATTTGTCAATGATTAATGAACAATGAAGAATAAAATGAAGAATGAAGAATGAGGAATGAAGAATTATTAATTATCAATTTTCAATTATCAATTAAACTATGGAGACAACAATGATTTCGGGGTTCCGCAATTTGTATGACAAGGAACCGATGGAGATGACGGTGGCCCGCTTCGTGGACTGGATACGCACGAACGGGGAGGTGAAACGACTGACGGAGGAATACCGCCGGCTGACGGCCCAAGGAAGCGAAGGGGAGGCGGCACGGGTGAAACGGGCGCTGCCTGCCGCCACGCTGGCCGGTGTGTTCGAAGGGGGCAGGCAGGAGAAGGACCTGAAGCGGCTGACGGGGCTGATGATGTTCGACTGGGACCACGTGGGGGCGGCACGCACGCAACTGCTCGAAAGGCTGCGGATGACGGACTGCGTGATGCTGGCCTGGACGTCGGTGTCCGGCGATGGGGTGAAGGCGGTGATCCGCGTGGACGTGACGAGCACGGAGGAGTACCTCAGGGCGTATCGCGTCGTGGGGCGATGGATGGAACAGCGGACGGGATGCCAGGTGGACGAGGCGTGCCGCAACGTGGGACGCCTGTGCAGCGCCGCGCACGACGAGGAGCTGTACGTGAACTACGGGGCACGGATGATGGCCTGGCGCGGACTGGAGACGGACGAGGACAGGCTGGAAGCGAAGCGCCGGATGCAGCAGGAGGTGGACGCCGAAGGGGGCGAACCGCAGGGCGAGGGAAGCGGCATGCTGCAGGGGATGCTGGACTACTTCCTGCAACAGAACGGCTTCGAGAAGGGACACCGACACGAGCTGCTGCTGAAGCTGGGACGGACGGCAAGATGTAAAAATCTTTCGCCGCAGGAGCTGGAAGAGCTGAAAAAGCTGGTTACGGGGAAATTGGGAAGTACGACACTTTCGGAGTCAGAAATTCGGAAATGCTTATCGGACGGATACAGCTATCTGAGCAGGAAATCGGAGGAAAACGTGTCCGAAAAAAATAAGCTCAACGCTCACAACCGCCACTATGGACCCCCTGTCGAAGCGGACGATCGGGACGCAGAACTGGATTTGTCAGAAAATAATGAAAGGCTGAGAGGGGCGTTACCCTACTTCGACGACGCCATCTTCGACGGCCTGCCGCAGCTGCTGAAGGAGGGGCTGACGGTGGCCATGGACCGGCGGGAGAGGGACATGGTGCTGATGGCGATGCTGACCCACCTGAGCGCCTGCCTGCCGGACGTGCACTTCCACTACGACCGCCACGATATGCGTCCGCACCTGTATTTTGCCGTCGTGGCACCGGCAGCTACGGGAAAAGGCATCGTGACGCAGGTGTCCTACCTGTCGCACCCGTTGCACGACTACTACCTGGCCCGCGGCGAGGAGGAACAGGCGGCCTACGAGGCCCGGCTGCAACAGTGGAACGAGGACTTCAGCGAGCGCATGCGCAAGGGACGCAAGGGCGAGAAGCCGGAACCGAAGCCCAAGGAGCCGGAACGCATCTATTTCCAGATATCGCCCAACACGTCGAAGTCCATGCTCTACCGCCAGCTGTGGGCCAACCGCGAGGTGTCCGGCGTGCTGCATACGTCGGAAATAGACGCGCTGTCGGCCGCCATCGGGCAGGACTACGGCAAACAGGACGACGTGCTGCGCGCCTGCTTCCACCACGAACCCATCAGCTCGTCGTTCAAGGTGGACGGCAAGCCGGTGTTCGTGCCCTATCCGATGCTGGCGCTGTGTATGACGGGTACGCCGATGCAGTTCCTGTCGCTGGTGCACAACACGGAGGACGGACTCTTCAGCCGACTGGCGGCCTACCAGGTGCAGCCGCAATACGTGTGGCGCGACGCCAGTGCGGAGGGGCAGGTGCAGAACCTGCGGACGCACTTCCGCGAACTGGGCAAGCGGGTGCTGAAGATGCACGAGATGATGAAGGGACGGCGTACGGACGTGGAGCTGACGCGGGAGCAGTGGCGCCGTCACTCGACTTTCTTCAGCCGCAAGTTGCAGGAGGTGGTGGCCGAAGGGGGCGAACGCATGGCGTCGTCGGTGATGCGCATGGGGCTGATAGCGGCACGCATCGCGGCGGTGCTGACGGCCCTGCGCAAGGGGGAGGACGAGTTGTGGGCGATGTCGACGCGCTACTGTTCGGACGAGGACCTGGACGCGTCGCTGGCCATCGCGGCGGTGTTGCTGGAACATGCCTTGCTGCTGAGCTCGTCCATCCCTGCCTACGAGAGGCGAGTGCGTCCGTTGCAGCCCTTCGCCCGCCTGCTGCCGGTGCTGGAGAAGCTGCCCGGGACGTTCACCTACAGGGAGCTGATGGAGGAGGCGCAGCGGCAGGAACTGCCGGAATCGAGCGTGCGAAGGATTTTGAAAAGAATGACGGAACGAGGCGTGCTGAAACACGAAGGAAAAGTCTATAAACGGCTCTAGAGGCCATTTCGCTCGACAAGGCGTCCAAGGGGTAAACGTGAGCGTTGAGCTTAAAAAATGTTGAGGTTTGGACGGCTGAAGCGGAGGTCTGGAGGGATAGAGTGGAGGACTGGGACGCTAGTCCAGCAGCACGAACGGCGCCCAGTAATAGGGCTGCGGATACTGTTTTCTCACTTCCCGGACGGCCTGCTCCAGCGCCTCGCGCACGGGTTTTCCTTCCAGCCAGTAGCGGTAGAACTCGGACATGAGCAGGGAGGTGGAGCGGTCGTTGACGCTCCACAGGCTGACGAGCAGCGACTCGACACCGGCCTGCTTGAAGCCGCGCGGCAAGCCGTAGACGCCTTCGAAGCTGTAGTTGCCCAGGGCTGTCTCGCAGGCGGAGAGTACCACGAGGCGCGTCCCGTGCAGGTCGAAACGAGCCACTTCGTCGGCCGTCAGGATGCCGTCGTTCTCGTCGTGGCCTTCGGCTCCGCACCAGGCAGCTTCGGCGCCTGCCAGTGCGATGCCTGCACGACGCATGGAGTTGGTCATGTTCTGCATCCGCTGGCGGTAGTAGGGGATGCGGGAGGCGTCGCGGTCGTCGGCCACGAAAAATCCGTGGGTGGCCAGGTGGATGACTTCGGGCTTGCGGGTGGCCAGCTCCTTGAAGGCGGCTTCGGTGGCCGACGCGCCTTTGCGGACGGTGAGGTCGGCGGAGGAGAGGCGGTGTTCCGTCAGTTTTCGTTCGATGTTGGCCAGTTCGTCGCCCGTGAAAGGCAGGTACTTGAAATGTTCGCGGCTGACGCCCCGGTTGTCGAAGTCGTCGAGGGCGAGGTCGTCGTCCGTTCCCCGGGCTTCGTCCGCACGTCCGCTGTCGGCCAGTAGCTGCTGGCGGGGCGAGTAGTAGATGTCGCCCATGAGCAGGGCCGAGCGAGGTGTCTGTCCGGCTTCACGGGGCTTCAGCAGGGCGGCCGTGGTGGTGAGCTGGCGCAGGCGGTACTTGTCTGTCAGGTAGCTGCCGTCGGGCGTGGCGAAGGCGGCGAACGAGAGGTTGTTCAGGATGCCCGGCGTGGTGAAATAGACCGTCCTGACGCCCTGGAGGCAGGGCTCCAGAGGTGCCCACAGCATGTCGTAGAGGTCGACGGCCTGTTCGTTGTAGAGCTTGACGGCCAGCCGGGCCGAGGTGTTGGCGTCCAGTGCCTTGAGGCGGGTCACCAGGGTGTCGCTCTCCACCAGCCGAACCGGGCGGGGAGACGGGCTGTCCGGCCTGACGACCAGTGCCATGACGTGCTTGCCGGCGTACACGAACTCGATGGCGGCTTCGTCGGGGGCCAGCTTCTGCCGTATTTCGTCCCAGCTGACATGCAGGGCGTAGCGTTTACGGTAGGGTTCGGAGGCCTCGATGATCTGCTGTTCCAGCACGTTGGCGGTGTAGGCCAGGCGGCTTTGTTCGGTTGCGGCTTGGGTGTCCTGCAGGTTTTCGTAGGCCTTCATCGGGATGCTGCGCTGACGGATACGCAGGCGGTCGAGGCTGTCCAGTGCTGCCATGAGGACGCTGTCGCCCGACTGGCGTATGTCCTGACGGGTCTGCCGTTGGGAGCGCAGTTGCATGCCGGTGCGGTAGAGCACGGCGTCGTAGGCTTCGGCTGCCAGGGTGTCGGGCATCGCTTCGAGCAGGGTGGTGAGCCAGAATGCCGGGTCCATGTAGGTTTCCATGAAGTTGTTCTGCTCGTTTTCGGTCATCAGCTGGAAATTGCCGTCCATGATCCGGCGGATGGAGGCGTAATAGCGGCGTGCGTGGGGGAGCGCCTTTGCGAACTGCCCCTGCTGGCAATAGAGGCCGCACAGGCGGCTTTCCAGGGCGGTGTGGTCGGCGGGAGCAATCTGTTCCAGCAGGTCCAGCTGCTTCTCGGCTTCGAGATAGGCTTCCAATGCCTGAGTGGGCTGCTGCTGTCCGTTATAGAAGTCGCCCAGGGCAATCCAGGCGTAAAAAGCCTTCTGAGGCTGATTCTTTTGCAGTTCTACATATTGTTTCAGGTAGTGGAGTGCCTGTTCGGGGGCGGGTACCAGGGTCTGATAATATTGTCCTATCCGGTAGATGAGGCCGATATATCCTTGGTTTGACCGATAGGTAGGGTCGTAGACGGGAAAGTCTTTTTCGAGTTGCTTGATGATGGTTTCTGTCTGTTGCCGGTAGTTGTCCAGCATTTCCCGGTTCTGTTGCCAGAACTTTTTCTGTTCGGCTGTCAGCCGGCTCATGTCTATCTGTTTCTCCAGCATTTTCATATTCAGCAGGTAGTCCACGAACATGTTGACCATTTCTGTTCCGTAGCGCATCAGGAACTGCGGGTCGTTGCCGCTTTGGGCATGCAGCTTGACCGTAATCTGCAGGATAGGCATCATGAGGGACAATATTTGTTCGAAGTCCTGACCGTTTTCATTGGCTATCAGGTAGTAGGATCGCCACAGGAAATCCAGAATGTCTGTCGTATAGTAGGTGATGCGGTCGGGATTATAGTCCTGTAGTTGTTGGCTGATGAGGCGTTTGGCTTCGACCATCTGATTCAGATTGTTGTAGAGGATTTCGTTTTTCAGAGCTGACATGGACAGGTAATGTGGATCTGCTACGTTGCCCCAGGTTTGCCATTGGTTCAGGGCGATGCCACGGTCGAGCATGTCCACGGCTTCCTGGTAGCGTCCCTTCTCCATCAGGTAATCGGCTGCCAGTTCAAAGTTATAGGTGTTGAAATTCAAGGAGTCTTCGATGGCTGTAAGCATTCGGGCGGCCTTTGCATAGCTGTCGGCTCTTTCCGTCTCGCTGCCTCCGGTTTTTCCCAGCAGGTTGGTGTAAATCAATAACTGCCAGCAGATTCGGCTCTCTGCTTCATGGTCTGTGTTTCCGATCAGCTGTCGGCATAGCTTGAGAGCCTGCGGATAATCTCCTACGGTGTAGAGGTAATCGAGGTAGGTATTCCGGGCTTCCGTACAGTCTACTCCTGCTGCCTGCATCCGGGCGATGAGGTCGGGATACAGGTCGCGTGCTTTCTGTAGGTCGACGTAGGCGGTAAAAGTAGCCAGGTCCAGCTCCTCACCAAAGGCGATGGGGGAAGAGGCTCCGTAGCGGGCTTTCGCGTCGGCGCATACGTAACCTTGCATTTCCAGTGCCATCCGGTTGTTTGACGTACCTTTGTGACAATCTTGTACGATGGCTCTGCCCAGCGTGATGGACAGCATGCTGCTGTCGTGATGGGTGCGGTAGAGCGTATAGACTTGTGTCATCCGTTCGGTGGACCGTTCCGGGAAACGGTCCTTTAGCGAAGAATAGGTGCAATATTGTAAGTAGGCTTTCTTCAGTGGTTGGGTTGCGTAGCGTCGGTCTAGCAGGTTGTCGAAATAGTTCAGGATACTTTCAGCTTCGGCAAGCCCGCTGGTGCCTGCAAAGGCTGCCAGAAATCCCATCAAATTGACGAAATGGTAATTGTCTTCTCCCCAGTATAGCTTCAACTTTTCTATCAGGGAGGAACAATCGGCTGCATCCGGATTGGGGATTCCCATCATTTGTCTGCATGCCCAAGTTTCTGTACGGATTAGCAGCTGCTTTGCAGATCCTTCGGGATGATAGGCGTTCAGGTAGTCGCGTATGAGCAGGCAATACTGTAACGTATTTTCGTCTGCAATTGACTTGTTGGCAATAAAAATGATATAAGATCGTTGTAGGTCGATGACTTCGGGATGACCGTCAGGATATAGACGGCTGTATATTTGGTAGGCTTGATAAAAGTAAAAGTCGGCGTTGCTTAAAACTCCGTTGCTCAAGGTGTTGTATCCGGTACTGTCCTGCCAGCCAAACTGATTTTGTGCCCGGTTGGCTTCCACCCGATGGCTCAGGATGGACTTGGCTTCTGCCAGCAGGTAGTAGAGGAAGGCCCGGGTGTGGTCGACGGTTTCCGATTGGACGGGGTAGAGGGTGAGGACTTCCTGCTCTGTCTTGAGCAGCTCGGGATAGGTTTCGGGATCTTCGACGAACCGATCCCACAGACGGTTGGTAAACTGGGTCAGTCTGGCTGCACAGAGGAGGGACAGCCTTTCGCGGTCGGTCCCGGTGGTGGGTTGTTGCAGGTCTTTGATCAGCTGGTCTACCTGGGCGGTGACGTCCTGCGTCGTGCTCAGCTGGATGGAAAGGAGGAGGCGGCACCATGCGGTGGCCGGGTGGCGGCTACCCAACTGTTCGCCGGATGCCCGGGTGAGTGCCTGGAGAGCCCGGGTGCCTGCTTCGGAACACGGGTCGCTTTTTCCGCTGTCCAGCCAGTCGGTATAAGCCTGTAGCTCGGGGACCTTTTGGGCGGCTGCCCGCAACAGGGCTTTGACTTCCGGTTCGCGCTGCCCGTCGTAGATGGCCCAGAGGGTTGTTCTGAACAGTGTTTCCGTGTCCATACCTTCCGGACGGGGATAGTGTTCCGCCATCCAGGCCCGATATTCGTTGATGAGTTCATCGGCCGACTGGGCTTTCGCTTCCGTATTGTTTACCAGCAATAGGAAGAGCAACAGTGCACAACAGATCCACTGTGTTTTGATTCTCAACATGGTCCCTCCTTTTTTCTCTTGGGACAAATGTAGAGATTTTTGTTTTAAAAATGAAAATTGAAGTGTACTTTTTCCCTATTTCCCTATTTCCCATTCTCCATTTTCAATTGTCTCAAGGCTCTCCCAGCGCTTCTACAATGAGGCGGACCTGGGCCGGGGTGAAGACGCGGGAATGGGACGTGAGACCGGTGGCGGCCAGGCGTGCGCCCAGGGTGGGATGATGGTTGATCCATCGCAACAGTTTCCGCCAGGCTCCCTGGGCGGAGAGTTCGGGGGAGTAGAGTAGGGCCAGTTCGGTGCGCCCGTATGTCTTTATCTTAAAGGTTTCCATACGTCAAATTTACACCTTTTCTATCAGATTTCCAAAGGTTTAAACGAAAATAACGGTACAAAAGCGTAGGGAGGTGGAGAGAAGGGGAAACGGGTGGAAGGAGGGGGTGTATCTTTGTGGTAACAAATTTCCAATTATCAATTATCAATTAACAATTAACAATTAACAAAATGATTCGTTACAAAAAGTATCAAGTGACTGGAGAAAACAGTCCGCTGAATGGGTTGTGGTATGCACGCCCCGTGATCGAGGAAACGCTGGACATCGACGCCTTGTCCAAGCACATGTCGAAACACAACACGCCGTTTTCGCCCGGTGTGATCAAGGGAGTATTGGCGGATATGGTGAGTTGTATCAAGGAGCTGATCCTGGATAGCAAGAACGTAAAGCTGGACGACCTGGCCATCTTTTCGGTGGGCATCGTCAGCGACCACGGGGCTCCGAGTGCCGCCGAGTTCAAGGTAAGCGAAAACGTGAAGGGACTGAAGCTGCGGGCACGTGCCACGGGCGAGCTGAGCAACGCGAAGCTCAACCTGGAGGGTACGCTTCGCGAGCTGTCCGAGTATGTAGTAGACGGCGAGACGGCCGGAACAGGCGGTACGACGCCGGGAGGCAGTGACAACGAGGACGAGGAAGGAGGAAGTCCGTTGTAATCATGGAGAATGGAGAATTGAAAATGGATAATTAGCCTGTCCGCAGGTCATTGTCAGTTTTCAATTCTCAATTATCCATTCTCAATTTTCAATTATCCATTCTTAATTATCCATTACCAAAGTGAGCGAAACAACAACGAAAAAGAAAAACGTGTGGAGCCTTGTGCTCAAGATTATTGTGACCGTGGCGACAGCCTTGGCCGGTGTGTTTGGTGTAGCGTCGTGTATGTCGTGATGAGGATGCACTGCCGCAACCACAACCGTCACAGCATCGGCATCTGCTACGAAGGCGGGCTGGACGCGGAGGGCTGTGCAAAGGACACGCGGACGGAGGCGCAGAAGATCAGCTTGTCGGCCCTGGTCAGGGAGCTGAAGGAGCGGTTTCCGCAGGCGCTGGTCGTAGGCCATCGGGAGCTGGATCCGGGGAAGGAGTGCCCTTGTTTTGAGGTAGGAGGGATGAGACAACTTTTTTGAGATTTCCCTTACAGCCTATGGGTTATATATGTACCATAATCTTTCAATTTGTGAGATAGGGATATTTTATTTTTAGGGTGTATTAACTTAACATCTGAATTGGACTTTACATGATTAATTTCGACCAGTTACGGATGAAAAAATCAAGATATGCGTTGAATTTCTGTAAAAATCGGATTATATTTGCAACACGTAGGGTATGAAAACTCTTGGAACTCTTTTACAGAACTTAATCTGTGAAAGTCAGAACAAGAGGATGACCTTGCATGCAAAATTGGGATAATCTTATAATTCAGTCATTATGAAATACGCATTGTTTCTTTTATTCAGTTTATGCGCGTGCTTACAGGGAAGTGCACAGCAAGTAGAGTTCAAGACATTTATTTATACAAGCAATGACCTGGGGGAAGAAATAGCCAGGCATAGTGAGTTGGTGAACAGAAAGGACAGAGGGTATCTGGGAGATTTGTTCAATGCAAGTAAAGAATCGTTGAAAGGAATCGCTTCGGGATATGTGACATCTTTTATCGACTTGGGCGTAAATGCTATCGGCAGTCTGCTGACCCGGAACGCACGGCTGAAGGAAGAGTGGGAAGAAACGGTGAAAGCCGAAAATATATACAAAACAAAGATCAGCACGGTGTCTGAAATCAATGATTTCTATAAGGAAGCTTCGTTCGAAGGGGCGATGGACCCGAAAGGCATGCGCTTTGACGGTATCGGTTGCCTGAGGCTGGAGGATAACGATACGGTCTTCTACCTGTCGTGCCATATCGACCGGAGTAAGATTGACCGGATTGTGAAGCATTCGAAATTTGAACTGGTGCTGGATACGCTGATCGTGAGTCCAACTCATTCGAACCTGCCCAACACGTATCTGGATCTGCCATATTCCTTTGCCGAACGCGACAACTTTACCTTGTCGATGAATATCAAGCTAATATCATCGTGGATGAATGAAATCGTACAACTGCAGAAGAACCAGGAACTGGGCGCATTTGTGCTGAACGTGCCGGTAGATCCGGAGGAACTGGATGAGAAGGGCTTCCTGAGGTATGTGCGGAATCGGGATGATGAACCGGTCTACAAGATTGTGGGAGAGAGTTTTATCGTGCCACGTTCGTACATGGGGTATCGCGACAAAGACGACAATTATAAGAATATCTGGGGAACCGGCGAATACAAACTGGAAATCGAACTGAAGGAGACATGCGACGTGACCGAACAGTATCGGGAAAACTGGAAGAAGGACCGAAAACGCCGCAAGAAACTGATGGAGAAGGAAAGTATCTGGGAAAACGGCTGGCAGACGATTTCCAACCAACGCTGGGACGAGCTGGCACAGTCGTGGGTAATCACTACCCTGCAGGCACCGGCCGGAATTATCACCAAGGACGTGATTGACAAGCTGGGACTGGCACCGGAATAACGGATCGGAAAAAAGATAAGCTATGAAAAGAACCGCCTTGCAATGGATAATGGTAGCCGTCCTGCTTGTACTGGGGCAGGCGGTGCAGGCACAATCGGCCTACGACTGGATAGAAACCCATCGGAAGTGGATGAGCGAGCACTATCCGAAAGGGGAAGAACTGAGTAAGGAAGCGCTGCTGAAAGAAGCGGCTTTTGCCGTGCTGGACGGCCTGCGAGAACCGGAAGCCAAGGCTTTGTTGCGGGTGGCAGAGAAGTGGGTACCACAACTGGGAGCTTACCTGAACTGGCTGGAGAGCGGACAGGTAGACGAAAAGTATGCTATCTTACTGGGTACGTTGAAGGGGGTGGCTGATGCGGCTGAAGAGCAGCTGGGACGGGAACACGTCGTGACCGGCTGGTGCAGATATTTGTATCTCAGCCAGCTGGTGAATATGGAAGACGTAGTGAAGCCGACGGACGAACTGATCGGGGTGTTGCAACAGGCCGTGAAGCGGAAGCCGGACCGTGAGACGAAGGCTTTGCTCTGCATCGTGAAATTGTCCCAGTTTACCAATAGGATGCGTAATAATCTGGTGGACGATCCGCGTGATTACGAGGACGTGCTGCGTACAGAACAGGAAGCGCTGGCCCTGTATCCGGCAGATGACAAGACGGTGGACCATACGCGGGCATTTCTTTATTTTACATTGGCTCAGGTGAAATCGTCCATGTCGCAGGTGGACGAACTGAAGCTGGCACAAGAACGTGTGGGAGGTATAGAGAATACTCCCTACAAGTCTCTGGCGAACGGAACGATAAGTAATGTGGGCTTCTATTTTGAAAAGGCTGTCTTGCTGTACAGGCAGCTTTATTCGGAGGGGCATCCGGAACTCGTCATGATACGCAGGTGTCAATTGAATTTTGAGATAAACAGTCAGTTGTTGAATGAGGAGCTGGAGGAGGCGTGTCGGACAGCCAAACTGTATGCGGATACTTATTATTCTTCGGAATCGTCTGAGAGCCTGTTGGTGCGGTTAGATTGGTGGATGGCCCGGTGGAGAAATGGCATGAAGAACCACGATGCCATTTTCTGTTCGCAGATGGTTGAGGGATTCAAGCGGTATCTGGGAGAGGATAATTCGTATTACTTCAATCTGCTGACGAATGTTGTTCTGATTGCGGTGTATGATTATCCGTTCGGAGCGGACCGACTGCTGGATGAATGGGACCAGACGATGGAACGGATTTATTCCGGCCAGCCCTTGAAAAAAGCCTATATGCTGTATTGGCTGTATTCTTCGGTTAGAGATCGGCAGCCGGAAAAAGCGGCAGGCAAGCTGGAACAAGCTTATGCCCTATATAGGGAATACCACAACCCCAGTGGATTGTCATTGGCATTGGGAAGACTGATTGTCTGGGACTGTTATTCGGTAGTAGGTAACATGAAACAGGCTATAGAAATGCAGGCGTATGTCTGTTCGGACGCTCAGGGATATTATGGGAAGGAGTCGCCTGTCAGCTTGAATGAAGAACTGTTCCAGTTGATCGTATGTCAGAATGACGTAGAGAAAGAAGAACAGGTGCGGGCTGCCTATCCGCAGTTGATCGAACGGATGAGAAAACAGGGGGCGGATTATCAAGTGGCTATGGCAAATTATGCGGAATTTCTGTTTGGCATCCGGGATTACAGGCTAGCAGAAGAACAGTATGCGCTGCTGGTGGAGAACGCTACGGAGGAGGATCCTTGTGCCCAACGGGCCAATTTCCTGTTGAGACTGGCCTATATCCGAGAGTTGATGAACAAAGATAGCAGGGACTGTGACCGCCTCTTTGAGGAGGGAAAGAAATTACTGGTCCGGGGAAAAGAAGAACCGGATGTCTGGATGGAGAATTATCAGACGGCTGCGCAGTACCTGATCGAAAGGGGACGGTATCAGGAAGCGGTCACTATACTGGATGAAGGCATCGACTTGTGTTTGGAACGGAATGGGGATAATATATATGACATGCAGTATCTGGGAATGTTCACCTTGAAAATTCAACTGATGTATAGTGGTTTGAACGAAATGGTCGAGGCCAAGCAGTTGATGGTGGAGCAGATGGAAAAAATGTTTCGGAATAAAGATGTGCCAGGATCGCTTCCTCTGTTGGATTATTTGTGGGGGTGCTATTATTTGGTAAAGGGAGAAAATGCTTACGACATGGTACAGAGAAACGAGTTCCTGATGCCTCTTTTGCAGGTATCTCAGATGCTATATGCACAGAATGGACAGGATCCTTTGTTCATGATGAATTATGTCACTCCATTGTTGATTGAATTTCTTGATATAGCAACGCACTCCATGGTATGGACAAAGAATATGGACGTGGATGCTTTGCATGAAAATGATAGAGCTGTGTATGAAAAACAAATGAAGTACCTGAAAGGGATGTTTCCCAATGTGAAGGAGATATTCGGGCAATTGGAACAGATTTTTAGGGAACAGGATAAGAATTTCAGTAAGAACGTTACTTACAGAAATCTGGTGAGATCTCAGATTTTGTATTATCAGCATATGGAATACAACGAAGCGGAGAGAGACCGTTGCCTATTGGCATACCGGGAACTGGTGGAGCAACAGGAAACGGATGATTGGGATGCCTGGTTTGACTTAGGGGACTTGTATTGGGGAATGGACAAGAAACAGGAGGCAGTTCCTTTCTATGAAAAGGCGTATGAACAGTTGAATTCTTCGCCCAGAGTAACTGTGAATGATAAATTGAAAGGAATTGTGAGACTCTGTAACACGTATGTGGAAGAACGGAAATGGAAAGAAATGGTGGTACCGGCTCGGGCTTTTTATGCCAACGTGAAGGAGATGATGGACGGGAATTTCCAGCTGATGACAGAGAGCGAACAGAACAATTTTATGGATACTTATCGGGATCCGGCCATGTGGTTGACCTGTCTGTTGGAGCAGATGCCGGAAGAGTTGGCAGCGGAAGTATATGACGCCGTGCTGTACAGGACGGGGATGCAGCTGCGTTCGCAACGGCAAACGCGTATGGCCATCCTGGCTTCGAAGGACACGGCACTGATTCGGCTGGTAGAGCAGATGAACCGGCTGCAGCTGGAACGGAAGAATTTCAAGGTGGACTACGGAGTCTTGGGACTTGCATTCAATGAACAGATGCAGAGTATCGGAAAGTTGACTTACGAGATAGATGCATTGGAGCGTCAACTCATCGAACGGTCCGAGCCTTATCGCAGGCGATATGCAACGGAGGCCAGCTGGCACCAGATCAGGGAGAAACTGAAGAACGACGAGGCGGCCATTGAATTTGTCTTTTCGCGGGAATACATCATGGCGCTTGTCCTGAAGAAGAACAGCCGGAAACCGATTCCTGTACGGTTGGGGAAAAACGAAGAACTGATGAAGGGGTTGCAGGCATTGGATGCCAAGACGTCGGCACGGATGGCTGTCAAGCTGTATAACGAACGGGCATTGGACTTGTATGCCTTGCTGTGGGCGCCGTTGGAGCCGTATCTGAAGGGAGTCAGAACGGTGTACTATGCTACGCCGGGAATCCTGAACAACCTGTCGTTTGCTGCTTTTGCCACACCGGACGGGGGATACTTGATCGACAAGTATGATTTGTGTCCGCTGACGACGACTGCCATACTGCTGAGACCCCAAAGCGAAGAACGGCCGCAGAGTGCACTGTTGATGGGAAATATTTTCTATTCGGAGAAACAGCGGTTGCTGGCAGGGACGACGAATGCAGAACAGGTGAGGGGAACAGTAGACGATTTCGGTATCGATGATTTTGAGGAGCGGGGAGTGAGCAAGGATCACTTCAAGTATCTGCCCTTTACGAACCGGGAGGTGGAAGACATAACGGCCGAATTGGGACGGAACAACTGGAACATGGAAGACATCACCGTAAAGAAAGGAATGGAGGCTAGCGAACAGGCATTGAAGGAACTTGCAGCAGCCGGCCCGACGGTAATCCACCTGGCTACACACGGATTTTTCGTGGCAAACCGCAAGCAGGCACTGGATATTCCTTTCTTCCAGAATCGGGAACCGGATTATGCGATGTATCGGGCCGGAGTGGCGCTGGCCAATGCGGAAACAGCCTGGTGTGGAAAGGGAACGGATACCGGAGAAAATGACGGGATTCTGACTGCTGACGAGGTTTCCAGACTGAATCTGCAACATACGCAGCTGGTGGTGCTTTCGGCCTGTGAGACGGCACTGGGGAACTATTCGTATGAGGGTGTGTTCGGTTTGCCGCGTGGGTTCAAGCAAGCTGGTGTCCGGTCACTGCTGGTGAGTCTGTGGAGTGTCAACGATCATTCTACCTCGTTGCTGATGTCGGCTTTCTACCGCTACTGGTTGGAAGGCCTTTCGAAACGGGAGGCTTTGCGGAAGGCGACAGACGAAGTGCGGAAGGTATATCCGCAGCCTTTCTACTGGGCGCCGTTCGTCCTGCTGGACGCGAATTGATGTATAAAGATAGCTAACAATGATAAACATGAAAAAAAGATGGATCGTATGTCTGCTGGTTGGATTATCCATCTCGGCAGGGGCGCAGCAGGCCGGAATGTCCGGACCGATGGCGGACTATCGGAACGGTTGCCTGAAAATGCTGGAGGCCATGGAGGAAAAGGATAAATATGATTTGTATGAAGCCAAGGAATGGTTCGGACGGGTCAAGGTGAGTACCTGGCAGGATGTGGTGGCTGCAGATACAGGGGTGAAAGAGGCGGACAAGGTGCCGGAAGTGTACTTTGATGCAGAATTTGCCGACTCGTTGCTGCGCCATAACTTTGATTTTGTGCCGCTGGACGAAATCAGCCTGATGAGAGAAGTGGATGGTGTGGGGGATGCTGATTTGCTGGTGATGAACAAGGCGGTGCCGGCTCACGGAACGCTGGAGTTCAAGGCAATGGGGAGCGGGCAGTGCCAGCTGATGTTGCTTTCGGCCCAGGGAGCCGGATTGACACTGACGGTGGTGGAAACGGCTACCGGAAAAGAATATGCAGGAAAAGCGGAACCGGACGGTAGAGTAGCCTGGGTAGAATGGAATATGGGAGAAGAAGAAGGTGTCTTTCTGTTCCGGATTGAAAACAGGTCGGAGCGGAAAGCTTCCTTTGTAGTCGCAGTAAATTGAGAAGGGTTTCTATGTGTAAATGGTGGTGGATAGGATTGTTGTGTTCGGTGCAGCTTCAGGCACAAAGCTGGATTGCGGATTTCAGGCAGGCGGACGAGGCACGGGCTAATGGCTTGTACAAGGAAGCTGTGGCACTCTATTCGCGTGTAATAGCTGCTACACCTGATCCGACGGCACGGATGGACTGTCTGAACAGCCGTGCGGGCTGTTATAAGCAACTGGCTGATTACAGGCAGGCTTTGGCTGACTATGGACAGGCGGAAGCATTGGCGGATACACCGGAGCTGAAAAATAGAATTCTGTTTAATAAGACTGGGGTGCTTTTGCAGACCGGACGTTATGAAGAAGTGGTGGATCTACTGGCCGGTATGGAATTTGCGGAGGAACAGCAGGAGGGGAAGCGGCTTGCCAACCTGGCTGTGGCCTATGCTTATATGGGCGACTGGGAACAGGGCATCCGACTATTGGAACAGGTGCCGGAGGACAGATGCGGGAAGGAAACACAGGCTACGCTGCTGCAGAACAAAGGGTTTATCAAGTGGGAAATGCATGACTACCGGGGGGCTTACGAGGACTTGAAAAAGGCTTCGCTTGCACTACAAGGAGAACGTTATTACCTGACATTGGCCAATCTGGCAGTTGTTGAAGCGGAGCTAAAGCTTTATGAAGAGGCTTTGTGCCATATTGATTCGGTACTGGCGTGGCAGGGCGGACAACCGTCTGTCGGTACCGAACATCCGGACTATATCATCTCGCTGCGGAAGAAAGCGGAGATTTTGCTAAAGAAGGGAGAACGGGAGGAAGCGTTACGTCTGTTTCGCTCGTTCTATAAAGCGGAACTGGACTATGTGAAGCGGAATTTTGTCGGGATGACCGAGCAGAACCGGCTGGACTTCTGGAAAAAGGAGAAACCGCTGCTATCGGAAATTTTTTCCTTGGGAGAGGCTTGTCCGGAATTCTTGTATGACGTGGCGTTGTTGCGAAGGCACATTGCTTTGCTGGACAGGAAAGCGGTTGCGGACAGAAAGTCGTTGGATGAGTTTTGCAGGATAGACTCCCGCCAGGTACGAAAGGCTTTGCGGCCGAAAGAAGTAGCGGTGGAGTTTGCCTGCTATAAAGATCTGTTGTCGGCAGACACTATGTATATTGCATTGGTGGCCAGCCGGGATCGGGTGCGGCATGTAGCGCTTGGAACCCGCAAGGATTTGCACGGCCATCGGGTAGGGAAAGTGACACTGGACGAGGCGGTTTGTGCCGGAGCCCGTTATGTGGATCAGATTTATGAAGATACGGTGTTGGCCAAAAAAATCTGGCAGCCGATTGTGAAGCTTTTGCCTGCAGGGACTCAAACCCTTTATTTTGCTCCCGACGGGTTGTTTCAGATGTTGGGCATCGAATATCTGGTATCTGAGGACTTGAAGGGATTGGAGATGCGCAGACTGTCTTCGACGGCGCAGATTGTGCCCCGGCAAGTAGGGCCGGGAAAGAAAAACGGTGCGGAAGGTGTTCTGGTTGTGGGAGGACTGGCTTATAATGAATGTCTGCCGGAGCCGGATACGGTATCCGTATCTAACAGGATTGCGTATGACTACGTGATACGAAACTACGGTCGGCCTATGAACTTCGCTTATCTGAAAGGAGCTGGAATGGAGGCTGACAGCATTTCTGCTATATTGAAGACGGAAAGCATCGTAACAGCGGACGAAGCATGGTTGAAGTATCGATTGGGAGAAAGCCGTATTGCGCATCTGGCCACGCATGGGTATAGTCTGAAGGTGTCTTTGGACGAGCCGCTTTATTTTATGCGCGACAGCATACAGGAAGATCAGTCGTTGCTGGCAAGTGGGATCGCGTTGACAGGGGCCAACGTGGCAGGAAAAATGGAGCGGGCAGAAGACGGTTTGCTGTCGGCGAGAGAATTGTGTGACATGGATCTTACCGGTACGGAACTGGTGGTATTGTCGGCTTGTCAGACGGCACAAGGAGTGGTGTCGGATGAAGGTCCGGCAGGACTGGTGCGCGGATTGAAACGGGCGGGAGTGAAGACGGTCATTGCGACGCTTTGGTCGGTAGACGACAAGGCAACGGCACTGTTCATGAAGGCACTTTATGAAAACTGGAAAGTGAAAAAACAGGATCTGTATGTCGCATTCCGTCAGGCGCGGGAGGCATTGCGCAATTATAAGATTACCAAAAAGGTGGTGTTGCAGCGGAAAACACTCAGGCGGGTAGTAGTGGATTGCAGTAAGGATCCGATCTATCCGTACCGTTCTCCCTATTACTGGGCGCCGTTTGTTCTGATCGATTAAAACTGTACCCCTATATGCATTACGCGGATCTGTACAGTATCTTTTTTCCTGTACAAATCCGCGTAATGTTTATAGAAGATATTGGATATCAGGCTTATTCCTTGGAACCTTTGAACTGTCGGAGCAGGTCTCTGCCGAAAAGAATCCAGCCTACGGAACCGACACCGGCCAGGAATACGAAACCGATGAGGATCATGGCTTTGGAAGGCTTGGAGGCACGGAGGGGAACGGTGGCGGCCTGGACTACGGTGTAGACCGGCGTGTTCTCCTGTACCTTGGCCTTGGCTAGCTGGAGCTGTTGGGCAGTCTGGTTGTAGAGGTTGTAGGCCAGGTTCATCTCGTTCTGCAGACGTTCCTGACGGGTCTGGACGCTGCGGAGCAGGATGTTCTGGTTCTTGTCTACATAGTCGGCATAGCGCTGCTGGGCTTCATAATATTTCTGCTGGGCTTCGTCGTAGAGCTTCTGTGTGAAGTCGAGGTCGTGGCGGGCCTTGTTGGTACGGTAGTCAGTGATGTAATCCTGCAGCTTCTGCATGACTGTATCGGTGAGCGTAGCAGAAATGAGCGGATCCTGCATGGTGACAGCAATGGATACAGTGAGCGATTTCTTGTCCACACTTACGGCAATGCGGTTATTGAGAGCTTTGACAATCTCGTTTTCCTTCTTGGTGAGCTGGAAGGGATTGACGGTCGCCGTGCTATCAGTCGGTTCTTCGTCACCGGAGAAGAGGGAGACGGTCCAACCGATGCACTTGAACGGCAGGGATATCACGGTGCTCCACCATGGAGAACGCTGATGCTCCTGAAGATAATCGTAGACAGTGGTCTGGAGTTCGCCGTCGGCATCGCGTACGGGTACGTCGAATAGTTCGGTCGTAAAGGCGACTGAAGAGACGATGTCCGGATAAAGGTCGGGTGAAAGTGCATCGGCGCTGCTTCCTGCATTCAAGTTGATGCCTGCCATGCCTGCCAAGGCAGACAGGCCACCCATTGAGCGGCTGCCACTGGTACTTTCGGGGGCGATGGTAACGTTGGTCGTGTACTCCTTGGGAATGCTAAAAGCTACGACCAGTCCGACTACAGCAGCTATGCCGCACCACTTCAGGACAAGCTTGCGGTCTGCCCACACTTTACGGGCCAGTTCGAGGAGGTCGATTTCCTGCTCCTCAACAGGGAGTTGTTTATTATCTTGTTCCATATTTCTCCATTTTCCATTATTTAAATATGTTGTAGAGCGTAGCAGCCATTGTACCCAGAGAAGCGGCAGATGTACCGATAGAGAGCACTTCGGCAAGGCTTATCGGACGGCGTTCTTTCTTGCTGGGAACGATGATCTGGCATCCAGGTTCGATCTTGGCACTGCGCAGGCGTTTGACACGGCTGACAGTACCGTTCATATAGACAATGTAGGCGCGGCTCTTTTTAGCAAGGCGGCTGTAGCCACCTGCCTGGTCAATGTAATGAGATACTCCTTTGCCGGCGATGTAGGCCACGGTATTGGGGAACTGTACTTCACCGCTGATCTTAACGGTGCTGATCTGACCAGGAATGTAGAGACGGTCGCCTTCGCGCAGTACGATGTCGTGGTAGCTGCCGGGATTGGCCAGTGCCTTGTCGAGTTCGATACCTACTACATAGGTGTCGGAAACATTGAGTTTGGCGAGCGAAACAGAGTCGCTGCCTGCGCTCATGCGGGCCATGGCAATGGCGGCGTCGCGCTGGGCTATTTCTTCTTCGTTCATCTGACGGATGAGACGGCCACCGCGTACATAAGCAGAGGGGGTAAGACCACCGGCGCGCTTAACGAGGTCGGAGAGGCGTTCGTTCTTCTGCTGAAGAGTGTAACCGCCGGCGAAGACTACTTCACCACCAATGTTAACACGTCGTTGTTCCTGATAGCCGGGACTACGGCGAACTTCTACCATATCATAAGGGTAAAGGACAAAGCCGGGGGTACCGTCAACTACGAAACCGTCTTTCAGCGAAAAGGTGAAAGTTTCACTTAATCGAGTCGTTGCTTCAAGACTTTTAGGGTCTTTGAGGCGACGGGATATGTCAACACGGACTGTAGAAGCACCGTCTAGTAGGCCGCCTGCCTGTACGATGAGATCCTCGAGTGTCGTATTTTCGGCATACGGATAAACACCTGGGCGGGTTACCTCGCCATTGATGGTAAACGCTCCCTGAGCTTGCAATTCGTGGATACTGGGAATAACCAACACGTCTTCACGGCGCAGTGGAATATCAGGAACGCTTCCTTTTAGAATACCGGCCAAGTCTATTGCTATCATTTCATGGGTGAGATCTTCAAGTTCACGTGTCAGTATAACACGACCAGTAAAAGCATCGCCGGTAAGTCCTTCGGCGCGTTTGATGAGATCTTTGACTGTAGTAAGACCACCACCCAGTTCGTACATGCCGGGGCGGTAGACAGCACCACGGATCTCGACGCGGTTGGCATAACGGTCAAGGATTGCACCTACACTGATGAAATCGCCGTCTTCCAGTTTCCATGTTGAGAATTGATCGTTAGTAATGCTGAAAATTTGCTTTTCTGTTCCGGTACGACGAATGAGACGTACTTCATCGCTGTAAGCATCACCAGAAAAATCACCTGCATATTTAATTAAGTTATCCAGATGTTCATCTTTCTTCATTTCATAATACATAGGTCTTTTGACATTGCCTTCAATGTTGACCAAGATGCTGTAAGAAGGAACGATAATCACATCTCCTTCTTGTAAACGGATATCGTCGGAAGTGTTTCCATGAAGAAGATAATCATATATATCTATGTCTTTTATTTTTTTTCCGTTGCGGATGACGTTAATATTACGTAACGAACCTATTTCGGTAATACCTCCAGCTCGATAGAGGGCGTGAAATACGCTTGAGAAAGAAGAAAGCCGATAGGTACCTGGCACACTAACTTCACCCATGACATTGACCTGAATGCTGCGGATTTTTCCTAGTGTAACACTAATCTGTGATTCGTCGCCCGAAATTCCGGCATATTTGCTAGATAATGTTTGGCTGATTTTCCGGCTTGCTTCTTCAATCGTCATTCCACTTAAATAGATGGGACCGATTTGGCTGACCATGATGTTGCCTTCAGGCGTAATTTCCTGACGGATGGTAGTTTCATTAGTTCCCCATACATCAATGATAACTTCGTCACCAGGACCAAGGCGATAGTTGGCTGGAGTTGCCATGTTTTCATTGGGCTCAAAGGTCAGAGCAGGGTTGGTGAAAACGTTATGTCCAAAGATAGCCGATTTAGGAATAGCCTTGGTGCCGAAAATAGATGAAGAATCACTTACTAACTCTGGAATTGGTGCTTCAAAAGAACTGGAGGAAGACGCACGTGCTCGACGTTCGGTATTGGAATTGCCCGTAACAACCTGGTTACTGTTTTGGCTTGCTTCGTAACGCTGTTTGATACGTTCCATTTGGGCACGGGTGACTCCACGAGACAGAAGTTCGCGTCCCATTTCTTCCTGATTTTTTCCAGCGGCATGAGCTTCTTTGACGTACTGTATGACCTGTTCGTCACTCATTTGAGCATGAACGGACAGAGAAATCAGCATACATGCAATAGCAAATAAAATGGATTTCCTGAAATGTTTCATCAATTTTTAGTTTAGTAAAATTATCAATCGTTATTGTTCGTTTTTGGTATTGACTTTTGTTACGTAAAATACCTTTCCGCTTGTATGACACTTCATTCCTTTTTTGTCGGACGGATATTTGCGACTGCAAAGATACGAAGAATTGTCGGAATAAACGATGGAAAGCTGCAGATAGTTTATGGTCAATCTGCTATTTTTTCCACATAGCCTACCGGAATCTCTACGTGGGCACACCCCAAAAGGTCGATACGAATGACGACCTGGTGCTTGCCATGTAAAGTAATCAATTCCCCTTCCAAGCCAGTTAAAGGTCCTTTGATAACTCGGATCGGGTCGCCCGGAGCTAGTGAGGTAGCACTAAAACTGACAGCTTCTGGACTATAATCGAGCATGAAGCGGAAGCGTTCCATTTGCTGGTCGGGGATGACGGCCGGTGTATGCTGGCCACGCAGGACCATGTAGCGGCTGACCGCTGACAGGGTAAGGGGAAGCGGACGTTCCTTGGGCGTGACGTGTACAAAAATCATTAGCGGAAGAACCAGTTTTTCCATTCGCTTGATGCGGTCGCTCCAGCGGCGTTCTACTGTCTGTACAGGAAGGTAGTGTTCGATGCCCATGGCGGTCAGGCGTTCGGCGGTCTTCTTTTCCATGCAGGACTTGACGTAAGCTACCAGCCACTGTTTCTGGGGAGCGGGAGGCGGGGTTATCATGGTGTTTTCTGTATCCGGATAAGCGTTCATTTCTTGTCTGATGGAATGATTTATTTTATTTGCGTACAAATGTAAAGAAAATATATGTTATAAGGCTCATTTAAATGAAAATAGTTTAGAATTTTCTTTTACGCTTGTCATACTTCTTTTTTCAGGATGTCTTCCATCTTGAGCAATTCGTCGCGATACTGTGCGGCCTGAAGGAAATCGAGGTTCTTGGCGGCTTCCTGCATGAGGCGGCGTGTGCGTTCGATGCTCTTCTGGAGCTGCTCGGGCGACATGTGGAGGGTGACCGGATCGGCCGCAACGAGGCGGGACGGTTCGGGCTCGACGTAGGGACGGGGAGCGGCGGAACGTTCGGCCGGTTCGGGGGCAGGAGAAGCAGAGGCTGCCAGCGGGTTGAGGTTGTGGGCCTTCCGAATCTGCTGGGGCGTGATGCCGTGTTCCCGGTTGTAACGAAGCTGCTTTTCGCGGCGGCGTTCAGTTTCTTCGATGGTCTGCCGCATGCTGTCGGTGATGTGGTCGGCATACATGATGACACGCCCGTTGACGTTGCGGGCTGCACGGCCGGCAGTCTGCGTAAGCGAACGGTGGGAGCGGAGGAAACCTTCCTTGTCGGCATCGAGGATGGCTACCAGTGACACTTCGGGCAGGTCGAGTCCCTCACGAAGCAGGTTGACGCCGATGAGGACATCGTAGACGCCTTCGCGAAGGTCGGACATGATCTTGACACGTTCGAGGGTGTCGACATCACTATGGATGTAGTTACAGCGGATGTCGTGGTTGAGGAGGTATTCGGTCAGTTCTTCGGCCATGCGCTTGGTGAGGGTAGTGACAAGGGTACGCTCGCCCTGTTCGATGCGGAGCTGGATTTCTTCCATGAGGTCGTCGATCTGGTTGTGGGTGGGACGTACTTCGATGACGGGATCGAGCAGTCCGGTGGGACGGATGACCTGTTCGACCACGATACCTTCGGAGCGTACCAACTCGTAGTCGGCGGGAGTGGCACTGACATAGATGACCTGACGGGCGAGGGCTTCGAACTCGTCGAAGGTGAGGGGGCGGTTGTCACGGGCGGCAGGCAGACGGAAACCATATTCAACAAGGTTCTCCTTACGGGCACGGTCTCCTCCATACATGGCCCGTATCTGGGGTACACTGACGTGGCTTTCGTCGATGACGATGAGATAGTCCTCGGGGAAAAAGTCGAGCAGGCAGTAAGGACGGGTACCTTCGGCACGGCCATCGAAGTAGCGTGAATAGTTTTCGATGCCGGAACAATGGCCCAGTTCGCGCAACATTTCCATGTCATAGGTGACCCGTTCGTAAATGCGTTTGGCCTCCAGCATGCGGCCCTCTTTTTCGAAGAACTCGACCTGCTTATGGAGGTCGTCTTCGATTTCGTGGATGGCACGAAGCGTGTTCTCCTTGGTGGTCATGAAGAGGTTGGCCGGATAGATCTTATAACTGTCGAAGGTGCCGAGGGTGACGCCACTGACGGGATCTACTTCCTCGATACTGTCTACTTCGTCGCCCCAGAAGACGACACGCAGGAGGTTGTCGCTGTAGGCCAGGAAGATGTCCACCGTATCGCCTTTGACACGGAAATTGCCACGATTGAGATCGAGGTCGTTACGTTGATAGAGGCTGTCTACCAGGCGGCGCAGGAAGACGTTGCGGCTGAACATCTTGCCCCGGACAACGTCGATGCTGTTGTTGTAGAAATCGGCCGGATTGCCCATGCCGTAGATGCAGGATACGGAGGAGACGACAATCACGTCCTTTCGTCCGCTGAGCAGGGCAGAAGTGGCAGCCAGACGGAGCTTGTCGATTTCGTCGTTGATGGCCAGGTCTTTCTCGATATAGGTATCCGAAGAGGGAAGATAGGCTTCGGGTTGGTAGTAGTCGTAGTAAGAGACATAATACTCGACGGCATTGTGAGGAAAGAATCCCTTGAACTCACTGTAGAGCTGAGCCGCCAGGGTTTTGTTGTGGCTCAGGATAAGTGTGGGCTTGTTGATGTTGGCAATGACGTTGGCGATGGTAAATGTCTTTCCGGAGCCCGTAACGCCAAGTAAAGTCTGGGCGGGCAGTCCCTGTAGGATGCCGTCGGTGAGCTGGCGGATGGCTTCGGGCTGGTCGCCCGTGGGCTGGTAGTCGGATGTAAGCTGAAATTTGTTCAATGGTGTCAGGTTTTGGTTATGAATGCAAAGGTAGTGAAAAAAATTATTTCACCTTTCGGTAATAGGCATCGGCCTGCGCCAGTGTTTCGGGCTTGCCTACGTCGAACCAGCCTTCGGTATCGATGGGGTAGCACTGGATACGGGCCTGGCGGCAGATGTCGATGTAGAAAGGAATAATGGAAAATTTTCCATTCCACCTGTCGCTGCCCATATAATTGAAAATGGAGGGCGAAAGGACATGCACACAGCCGAAGGCGAGTTCGTTGTAACGGCCTTCGGCGTAGACGGTACCCGCAGGCAGGGTTTCGCCTGTCGACTTGTTGACCCATCCGCACAGGCGGTTGTCAGTGTCGGCCAGGAGGTAGCGGGCGGTCTGTCGGTGGTTGGTCAGTAAAGTGGCATCGGCTCCGCTTTCCACGTGGTGCCGGTAGAAGGCGGCCAGGTCGATGTGAGTCAGGATATCGGCGTTGTGGATGAGGAACGGTTCGCCGTCGTCCAGTAGGGGACGGGCTTTCAGGATGCCTCCACCCGTATCGAGCAGTTCGCCTCGTTCGTCACTGATGAGGATGCGGACACCAAAGTTGTCGTTTGCTTTCAGAAAATCGAGAATCTGTTCGCCAAAGTGGTGGATATTGATGACGATGTCGTGGAAACCGGCTTCTTTCAGACGCAGTATTACGCGCTGGAGCATAGGCACACCGGCTACAGGCACCAGGGCTTTAGGCATGTGATCGGTAAGCGGACGGAGGCGGGTACCCAGTCCGGCGGCAAATATCATGGCTTTCATGTCAGTTGCGAGCTTTGAAGGTTTGTTCGATGTTCTGTTCGCGGTGCATCAAGTTGACCTGAACGCCAAACTTCTGGTTCAGGTGCTCGGCCAGATGCTGGGCTGAATAGACGGAACGGTGCTGGCCGCCCGTACAGCCAAAGCAGACAGAAAGGTTGGTGAAACCGCGTTCCATGTAGCGTTTGACAGAAGCGTCGACCAGACCGTAGACGTGCTCCAGGAAGGTCGTGATTTCACCATCGTCTTCAAGGAAGCGGATGACAGGTTCGTCCAGTCCCGTGAAGGGTTTGTAGCGTTCGTACTTGCCGGGGTTGTTTACGGCGCGGCAGTCGAAGACAAAACCTCCACCGTTGCCCGACGGATCTTCGGGAATGCCTTTCTTGTAGGCAAAGCTGGTGACTTTGACCACAAGACGGCGCTTCTGCAGGTCGTCGGTGAATTGCTTCAGTTCGGTCAGTTCGGTCAGCACCTGGCAGAGATAAGGATATTCGGGATAGGGCTCACGGAGCAGCTGGCGAAGGTTCTCGATGGCAAAGGGTACACTCTGAATGAAGTGGGGTTTCTTCTCGAAGTAGCCGCGGAAACCGTAGGCACCCAGTACCTGCATGGTGCGGAACAGCACGAAGTGGCGAAGCTGGGCCATGAAGTAGGCTTCGTCCACGGGCTGGTATTTGCGCAGGGCGTCGATGTACTCGCGGAGCAGTTCCTGGCGGAGGCTGTCGGGATAGTTGGCTTTTGCCTGCCACAGGAAGGAAGCCACGTCGTAGTAGACAGGACCCTTGCGTCCGCCCTGGAAGTCGATGAGCCACGGCTCACCGTCCTTGATCATGACGTTGCGGCTCTGGAAGTCGCGGTACATGAAAGTGGCGGAACTGCTGCGGAGCAGGACGTCGGCCATTTTCTGGAAATCGTCTTCAAGGCGGTCTTCCTGGAAGTCAAGACCGGTGGCTTTCAGGAAACAATATTTGAAGTAGTTCAGGTCCCACAGGATGCTGCGGCGGTTGAACTCAGCCTGCGGATAGCAGTAGGAGAAATCCATGCCTTCGGCACCGGCAAACTGGACGGCGGGCAGGAGGCGGAGCGTCTTACGCAGCAGTTGCTTCTCGTCCTCACCAAAGACGCTGGTCTTGCGTCCTTTTTCAATAGCGTTGAAGAGCAGCGTATCGCCCAGGTCTTCCTGAAGGTAATAGATGTCGTCGTCCGACTTGATGAACACTTGCGGAACAGGCAGCCCCTGACGGCGGAAATGTTCGGCCATATAGAGGAAGGCGCGGTTTTCTTCCACACTTTCGCCGCTTACTCCGATGAGGCTGGGAGCGCCTTTCAGGCGGAAATAACGACGGTTGGATCCCGATGCGGGCATTTCTTCGATACTATCCGGTTCGTGGCCGGTATAGGCTGTATATAGCTTTTTCAGTTCTTCTGTAATCATAGATTTAGTCATTTTGGCAGCTAAGATAAGGTTTTCTGTTCAGATATGGTTATCTTTGCCCAAATAAATACAGGAAAAATGACAAAAAACATTCCTCAATTTCTGATTGCCGCACCCACATCGGGCAGTGGAAAGACGACGGTGAGCCGTGGGCTGATGGCTCTGCTGAAGGCAAGAGGGCTGAACGTGCAGCCCTACAAATGCGGGCCGGACTATATCGATACAAAGTTTCATGAACGTGCCTGTGGACGTCCGTCGGTCAATCTAGATTTGTTCATGGCTTCGGAGGAGCATATACGAAAGCTTTATGCCCGCTATGCTGTCGGCGCGGATGCCTGTGTGGTGGAAGGTATGATGGGGATGTTCGACGGTTATGAACGCGATCGTGGTTCGTCGGCAGAAGTGGCCCGGCTGTTGCGTCTGCCGGTGGTATTGGTGGTCGACGCGCGGTCGGCAGCCTATTCCCTGGCACCTTTGTTGCAGGGCTTTCTGCATTTCCGTCCCGATATCCGTTTTGCAGGTGTCATTTTCAATCGGGTAGGGTCGGCGCGCCATTTCGGAATGTTGCAGGAAGTTTGTGAAGACCTTCAGGTGGAGTGTCTGGGGTATTTGCCGAAAGACGGTTTGTTGGAGCAGGGTTCACGTTACTTGGGTCTGGACTTCAGCGAACAGGAAACGGACGAAGCCTGTCGTCGCTTGCTGGAATTGCTGGAAACCCATATACGTATCGATCGTTTGTTGGAAATCACCTCCTTGTCTTTGCCTGAGAACCGGATGGAAAATGAAAGGCTGGGAAACAGACGTATTGCAGTGGCACGCAACAGCGAGTCTTTTTCTTTCCTGTATACGGAACACCTGGATTTGCTGAAGCGCTACGGGGAAGTTTTCTTTTTCAATCCGGAAGAGTCTGCTCCGCTACCTGATGGTATCGATTTGCTTTACCTGCCGGGGGGATATCCCGAGAAACATGCAGAAGCTTTGAGAACGGCAGACGTTACGCTAGATTCCATACGTCGTTATATTGAAGATGGAGGAAAAGCGTTGGCCGAGTGTGGGGGGATGATTTACCTGTCGCAGGGAATCTGTCAGGACGAACAGCCCGATTTCCTGTCGATGGCGGGTGTGCTGCCATTTTCCATTTCGAACCGGAAGGAAGACCGCAGGCTGAGCCTGGGTTACCGGCGTTTCGATTATAATGGACAAACGTTGTACGGGCACGAATTCCACTATACCCAATATGTGCAACGATCGGGTGAACGGTTGCTTCCGACGGTGGCGCAGGTGTACAATGCCCGCGGGGAAAAGGTGAACACGCCGGTGTTCCGCTACAAGAACCTGTTGGCCAGTTATACCCATTTGTATTGGGGAGAAATTGATTTGAACAAGTTATTTGAGAACGAAGAATGAAACGGATTTATACAAAGACCGGTGACAAGGGAATGACCGGTATTCATGGAGGAGAGCGGGTGCCGAAAGACGACATCCGCATCGAGGCCAACGGTTGTCTGGACGAACTGAATGCCGTAATAGGCATCGTGCGTTCCATGCTGTCTGCCGAGGATGAGTGGCAGCAGTTGTTGCACGCGATACAGCGAGAACTGATGGTCGTGATGAGCCATGTAGCCACGCCATCGGACAAGGTAAACCCGAACGAGCTGCATGCGGCCGAACTGACCCTTCGTTGCGAACAGGAGATGGACCGCCTGACGGAACAGCTGGCCGACCACGGTTATTTCCTGCTTCCGGGAGGTACACCTGTTTCGGCCCAGCTGCACTTTGCACGTACGGTGGCACGCAGGGCAGAGCGGCGTTTGTGGACATTGAACCGGCAGAGCCCGTTGGATGAGGCTATCCTGTGTTTCATCAACCGGTTGTCCGACCTGTTTTTTGTCATGGCACGCATGGAGATGCAACGCCAGAACTGGTCGGAGGAAAAGTGGCAGGAATTTGCCTATAAACGGAAAAAGACTTCAGGAAAACAGACCGATTAGCCTAACTGCAGCTCGTAAAGGCAGGCTTTCACTTCCATGCTGCTTCCCAAGTGTTTGCCCTCGTCGTCGGACAGTTTGACGCATTCGTGCCATTCCTGGTTGTTGTTCATCCGGCAGCGGGTCAGTTTCATCACAATGTTGGACGGGGTGAAGCCGGTGTCGTTGGTCAGGTTGGTACCGATGCCGAACGCGCAGCGGATGCGTCCCTGGCAGAACTGTTGGATGTCGAGCGCCTTGGGAAAGTTGAGCGCATTGCTGAAGATGATGGTTTTGGTTGTCGGGTCTATGCCGAATTCCTTGTAGCGGGCAATGAGCTTTTCGGTAAATTCGAATTCGTCGCCCGAATCACAGCGGACGCCGTCGAACAACTTGGCCTGCTTGCGGCTGAGGTTGCTCAGGAAAGCATCGGACGTATAGGTGTCCGAGAGGGCGGTACCCAGGTCGCCGTCGTAGACGTTTACCCAGTTTTCCAATGCCATATAGTTGGCATGCTTGTAGCCAAACTGAGCACCGTGGAACATGAACCATTCGTGCGGATGGGTCCCCATCGGCTTCATGTTATATTTCATGGCGAAATAACAGTTGGATGTTCCCGTGCAATACAGGGCGTGCTGTTTGAGGTAGCCGATGACCGTGTCGTGTACTTCGAACGAGAAGCGGCGGCGTGTACCAAACTCGGAGAAGGAAAGATGGTTGCGGTTGGACAGAGATACCTTGTCCACCAGTCGGGAAACTACCTTGTCCAGATCAGGAACATGTCCCATGACCCGGTTTCTCACTTCGGACACCAGCGCCAGAAGTGGAACTTCGTAGAGTGTCACCTTATACATATAGTCCGTCACTTCCATGTGGAGATGGCGTTCCTCGTCCAGCCAGACATTTACCTTTTCGGGTTGGAAGCGGAAAGAAGAGAGCCATTCCCAGTAGACACGGGGCAGGAATCGGCAGGTGTGTGTCATGTACTCCAGTTCGTCACCGGTCAGGGCAATCCGTCGCATTTGGTCGATGGCTTCTTTCAGTTCGGCCAGGAAATGGTCGGAACAAACAGTCTGGTCGCGGTCGGTGAAAGAGAATGTGCCCGATGCATAGGGAAACAGCTTGATGTAGGCGTATGACGTAGTAAACTTGTAAAGGTCGGTGTCGAGTATAGAGTAAATCATGACATGTGTGTTTTTAGGATTTTCGGGGGTGAAGATACATACTTTATTTAAGTTTCGCAAATTCCTGCCGTCCAAGTCGTATCATAGGATGGTGAAAAGAGAGAAAAAGAGGATTTTTTTCTTTGTAATAGTCTTTTTTTTGTTAATAAGAGAATAAGGCTTTTAAAGCATGTTATAAAAAGGCATTTTTTCTCTGTATATTTTGGAAGTTTGGGAAGATGCGCTACCTTTGCAATGTGTTTTTCATAGTATTAGATTTAAGGTTAACAAAAGATTGGCTGTCTGAGAAGATAGCCTTTTTTTTTTGCCCACTTTGTACTATCTTTGCGTTCGCAAAAAATGAAATCTATGGAATTATTGGAACCCCTTATGCTGGTAGGTACCGGAAGCGATGTGGGCAAGAGTATTCTGGCTGCTGCTTTCTGCCGTATCTTCAGGCAAGACGGCTATCAGCCCGCTCCCTTCAAGGCGCAGAACATGGCGCTCAATTCGTATGCCACTCCCGAAGGTCTTGAGATAGGCCGTGCACAGGCGGTACAGGCAGAGGCTGCCGGCATTCCCTGTCACACGGATATGAATCCCCTGCTGCTGAAGCCTCAGAGCGACCATACGTCGCAGGTGGTACTGAACGGACGTCCGGTAGGCAACCGTTCGGCTTACGATTATTTCCGTAAGGAGGGGCGTGAGGAGTTGCGCAAGGAAGTGTGTGCTGCCTATGACCGTCTGGCGGCACGTTACAATCCTATTGTACTGGAAGGAGCCGGAAGTATTTCTGAAATCAATCTGCGCGACAGCGACCTGGTGAATTTGCCCATGGCTTTGCATGCCGGAGCGAAAGTCGTGCTGGTGGGCGACATTGACCGGGGCGGAGTGTTTGCCAGTGTTTACGGTTCGCTTATGTTGCTCAGGCCGCATGAACGAGCTTGCATTAAGGGAATCCTTATCAATAAATTCCGAGGCGATCTGCGTTTGTTCGAGTCGGGCGTGAAAATGCTTGAAGAACTATGCGGTATTCCGGTGCTGGGAGTAGTACCTTATTATAAAGATATCTATATAGAAGAAGAGGATAGCGTGGCCCTTGCTACCAAATCCATGCAGGCTACGAAGGGTAAGGTGAATATTGCCGTGGTGATGTTGCGTCATCTCAGTAATTTTACGGACTTCAACGTGCTGGAGCGCGATCCTCGTGTCCACCTCTTTTACACCAATAATACGGAAGAAATAGCCAAGGCGGATATCATTCTGTTGCCCGGTTCTAAAAGCACGCTGGACGATCTGTATGAGTTGCGTCGCAATGGAGTGGCACAGGCTATTATCCGTGCCCATCGTGACGGAGTGACGGTGATGGGTATTTGTGGAGGTTATCAGATGATGGGGCAGGAGGTGCTCGATCCCGACCATGTGGAAGGAGACATCGACCGTTTGCCTGGTTTGGGACTTCTTCCGACAACAACCCGCATGACAGGTGAGAAAGTGACCCGACAAGTGCGATTTGCCCTGAACAATGAAGATACGGTGGGAGACTGCAACTTGAGTGGCTACGAGATACACATGGGAACTACTGTTCTCGTAGACGGAGCTGCATATACGCCACTGAACCGTCTGGAAGACGGGCAAGAGGAGGGATGCTTGGTGGACCGGACCTGTATGGGGACTTATATCCATGGCATACTGGACAATGCGGCTTTCATCGACTACTTGCTCGAACCTTTTGCCGGCAAGGTGAAAGAACGCAGCACTTTCGATTATCAGGCATTCAAGGAACAACAATACGACAAGCTGGCCGACCATGTGCGTGCACATGTCAATCTGCCACTTGTCTATCAAATACTAAAACAACATGATTGACGGACACGGAGACGATTCTTATAAATATACCCGACCGATAACGGCCAATTTCAGTTCGAATGTATATAGCCGGACGGACTTGACGGAACTGAAGAACCATTTATGCAGGTTCATACAGGGGAAAGACGGTGAATTGAGCCCTCTTTCTTCCTATCCCGAACCTCAGCCCTATACGCTGGAAGCTGCTCTGGCGCGTAAGTTGAAACTGGAGCCCGACGAGGTATGCGTGACTAATGGGGCTACCGAAGCCATCTATCTGATGGCTCAGACTTTTCGGGGTACCCGTTCGGCTATTTTGCAGCCTACTTTTCGGGAATATGCCGATGCTTGCCTGATACATGGTCATCCCACGGTTTCGCTCTACAGCCTGCCTGCGGAACGCGAACGTTATCGGTTGCCCGAGGACATCCGTATGCTTTGGTTGTGTAATCCTAATAACCCGACGGGTAGTGTGACGGACAAGGCGTGGATGGAGGAGTTGATACGCTGTAATCCACAGGTGTGTTTTGTTATCGACCAGTCTTATGAATACTTTACGTTGCAGCCATTGTTCTCGGCGGCTGAGGCAGTAGCTTTCCCCAATGTGTTGTTGTTGCATTCCATGACTAAACGCTATGCTGTACCTGGTTTGCGGTTGGGGTATATCACCGGAAACGCAGGGCTGTTGAGCCGTATCCGCAACAACCGGATGCCGTGGTCGGTTAATGCCGTGGCTATTGAAGCCGGACTTTTCCTGACCGAAAAGGGAGTGCCCCATTCATTGGACATGGCGGTCTATCTGGACGAGACACAACGGTTGCGTACCCGATTGGAAGCGTTGGGAGGGATGGATGTATGGGAGACGCAGACGCATTTCATGTTGGTGTGCCTGCGTTTTGGCAAGGCGTCGGCCTTGAAGGAGTATTTGGCAGAGAAGCATGGCATCCTGATACGCGACGCTTCGAATTTCGAAGGCTTGGACGAGCGTTTCTTCCGTATTGCCACCCAGACACCCGAAGAAAATGACCGGCTGGTAGATGCCATTGCAGAATGGTTTCAGGAATAAGATGGATAAACGGATAAACAGTATTTTCAATTGGAACAGACATTGATAGCCTTTAGTCTGGCTTTTTACATGGCATTGCCGCTGCTGGCGGCATGGTTGCTGGATCGCTGGCTGGGCGATCCTCAGTGGATGCCCCATCCGGTGGTGGCATTTGGGAAAGCGATTGCGTTTTTCGAACATCGGTTGAACCACGGGAACGGCCGTTTCCTGAAAGGGATGCTGGTCAGCTGCCTGTTGGTAGCGGGTGTCTATGGGTTGACAGCATGGCTGTTGCAGCAGGCGGCCCTGTTTTCGGCAGGGTTGCTGATGGTACTACAAGTCCTGCTGATTTTTTATTGCCTGGCAGGTACTACGTTGGTGCGCGAAGTGCGTATGGTGTTTCTTGCCGTAGACCGTTCGCTGGAGGAAGGCCGGCATCAGGTGGCACGTATTGTGGGACGCGACACGTCCGAACTGTCTGCGCAGGAAGTGCGTACGGCAGCTTTGGAGACTCTTGCCGAGAACTTGAGCGACGGGGTGGTGGCCCCCTTATTCTGGTATTTGCTACTGGGCGTGCCGGGCATGCTTGCCTATAAAATGGTGAACACGCTGGACTCGATGATAGGTTATCGCAACGAACGTTATCGCCGTTTCGGCTGTTTTGCTGCCCGTCTGGACGATGTGGCCAATTTCATTCCTGCCCGTCTGACTGCCTTCTTGATGGTTTTGGTGTCCGGTCGTCTTTCGTTGCTGGGGTTTGTGGCTCGTTACGGTAGCCAGCATGCCAGTCCCAATTCCGGTTATCCGGAGTCTGCCTTGGCCGGTATCCTGAACTGTCGTTTCGGAGGTCCTCATAACTACTTTGGCGAGGAGGTGTGGAAACCTTATATCGGCGACAACGAGCGTCCGTTGACCACGGAAGACATGCATACGGCTATCCGCATCAACCGTCGTGCGGAAGGGTTGATGATTCTGCTCGTACTTGCTTCTTTCTGTATCCAGTTATTGCTCCAATAAAACTTCCGGTTTACAGCGTGATTTGGATGAGTCCGCCGTAGGGCGTCAGAGAGCTGAAAGCTTCTTCTGCGGTGATGAGGCCTGCGTAAATCTGTGCACAGATCAGTACACCTCCGTGGGCAAAGATGGCTACACGCCGGTAGGGTTTCTGCTTCAGCTCATCCAGGAAGCGGCTGACACGTTCGTATTGCATGGCGAAAGATTCGCCTCCTGTAGCCGCTACGTTCAGGTAGTCGGCATACCATTCCTGAAGGCGGGGATCGTCGTTTCGGTCGAATGGCTTCATTTCCCAGGCTCCGAAGTTGATTTCCATGAGCCGTTTGTCTCGTTCGGCGTTGGGGTACCCGCAATAGTCGGCCAGTCGTACGCAACGGGTCAACGGACTGGTGAACGCGTGATCGAAGTTTTCTTCTTCGGGTAAGGAAGCCTTCAGGCGAGACAGGGTGATGGCAGCTTCCTGTTCGAAACTGTCTTTCAGGGGGACGTCTGTCTGTCCGTAGCAGACTCCCGGCGGTACGTCTACCGAGGTATGTCGTATCAAAGTAATTTCCATAAGATGACAGCGCAAAGATAAAATGAGATTTCACATAACAGAAACATTGCTCCGCAGCAGTCGCCCGTGTAGCCCTGAAGCTTTTTCTTCAAGAAGCGGCAGAGCAGCAGGCAGACGAACATGGGGACGACGGTAGCCGGCCACAAGCGTAGCGGCAGCAGGAACAGCAGAGGCAGGATGCCGCTGACGAAGGCTGTAATCAGCTCGCCCCGGTTCATGCCGCTATACACGACTTTGGCCTTGCTTTCAGCTTCGGGACGGGCATAGGGCAGGTAGTTGATGATTTGCGAGGCACAGAACTTGCTCCAGCAGTCGCAGCAAAGTGCCAGCGCGCACAGCACGGAAAGCGGCAACCGGCTTGGAAGCTGCCAGAACAGCAGGAAGTAGAAGATCAGACCCACGACACCATATGTCCCGATGTGCGAGTCCTTCATGATGGCCAGGATGCGTTCGCGGGTCGTTCCTCCGCCGAAGCCGTCGAAGAAGTCGGCCAGTCCGTCCTCGTGCAGGCATCCCGTCACGAGCAAGCGCGACAGAATGGCCAGCAGCCAGGCCACAGGCAAGGGAAGTACTTGGGCGGCGAGCCAAAGTACTCCGGCCATGATGCCCCCCGTCAGCCAGCCCACAAGCGGCCAGTAAGGTACCACATGCTTGAAGCATTCGGCAGGTACTTCCCTGATTTTCCAGAAGGGAAGCCTCGTAAAGAATATAAGAGCAGCCAGAAAGTTCATCACTTAAAAGTATTTGGTAATGGAAGCATGTGCAAAGTTATCCATCTCGTTAATCATTCGTACGGCTGAGTCGACCAACGGATAAGCACAAATGGCACCAGTTCCCTCTCCAAGCCTCAATCCTAGGTTTATCAGCGGTTTGGCTTGCATATACTCCAGTATCAGTTTATGTCCGCTTTCGTCGCCGCAATGGCCGAAAATGGCATAATCTTTCACGGAAGGACAGAGCTGCATGGCAGCCAGCATGCAGTTGGTCATGATAAATCCGTCTACCAGTATCAGCATTTTCAGTTCGGCAGCCTGGAGCATGGCTCCTACAGCCATCACCATTTCCAGTCCACCGAAGTAGCGGATGATGTCGGTGGCCGATCCGTCTCCGTTGTAGTTTTCCATGCTTCTTTTCAGTACTTCGTATTTATGGCGGATGCCTTGCTGGTTCAGTCCGCTACCAGCACCTACACACTGCTTCAGGGGAATTCCCGTGAAATAGGTCATCCACAGTGACGAGGACGAAGTGTTTCCTATTCCCATTTCTCCGAAGCTCAGCACGTTGCTTCCTTCTTCGTGGCATCGGCGTACCACTTCGGCACCGCGTTCGATGCAGAGTTCCATCTCTTCCTGCGTCATTGCAGCTTCGTACAGATAGTTGCGGGTACCGCGGCGTACTTTCATGTCGATGATGCCTTTCTCGTAGGGCAGGTCATAATCCACGCCGGCGTCTACGATTTTCAGTTCGAAACCATGTTGGCGGCAGAGGAAGTTGACGCCGGCTCCTCCATGAAGGAAATTGCTCAGTTGTTGCCAGGTCACTTCTTTCGGTGACAGGCTTACACCTTCGTCTACAATTCCGTGGTCGGCGGCAAAGATGATGTTCTGCGGCTTGTGCAGTGCCGGAGTCAAGGTTTGTTGAATCAGGGCAATTTGCAGGGCTATTTCTTCCAGCCTTCCCAGCGAGCCTTTCGGTTTGGTCAGGTTGTTAATCTTGTCTATAATGGACGGACGCAGGTTTTCGTCCGGTTTTTCGATATGAAATGTTTTCATGCTTTTATCTCTGTTTTTGTTATTTTACTTTCATGGGTATGCCTGCCACCATAAGGATGACTTCGTCGGCCTGTGAGGCGATATACTGGTTCATCCAACCCTGAAGATCAGTGAACTTGCGTTGTATTTCGTTTTCGGAGGTTGCTCCACAGCCTATTTCGTTGGTGACAAACAGAAAGGTGGCATCCTGGTGTGTAAAGCGGTCGAATTCCTCGCGGACGGCTTTCAGCGTTTGGTCTACGTCTGCATTCAGGTCGAAAAAGAAGTTGGTACACCATAAGGTCACACAGTCTATCAGGACTACCCGTCCGTCCAGTTGGTGTTGGCTCAGTGTCTTTTCCTCTTCGATGTTGGTCCATTCAGGGCCTCTTCGTTCCTGATGGCGCAGGACACGTTGTCTGAACTCTTCGTCCCAGATGTGTGCTGTCGCCATGTAAACCGGGTTGGGAGAGAGGGTTAAGGCTCTTTTTTCCGCATAGCTGCTTTTGCCGGAACGTGCTCCTCCTGTGATTAATATAATCCGTTTCATAGGTTTTATTTTTCTAACGGGAAACAAAAATACAAGATTTTGCTGATTTCATAGTTGTATTTCTCAAAAAAGTATTTATCTTTGTCCCCGCTTTGCGAAAAGTTCTGTTTGTAAAGACAAAAATACTTCGACAGGCGGCAGTAGCTCAGTTGGTAGAGCATCAGCTTCCCAAGCTGAGGGTCACGGGTTCGAGTCCCGCTTGCCGCTCATACTGATAATCAGAGGTTTACGTGATGTAAGTCTCTGATTTTTTTGTTTTCTACTATTGCTTTTCTAACATGGACAATTACGTGTCCAGACCTTAATTTGATGGGTCTAACTGTCAGCTTGATGAACACAGACTTCCCGTTTGGGGTTATGCAGTTCGGATGATCCATGAAAACAGAGGGATGCCCTTTTTCTTTTTGACAGAAAACTTGTGGAATAGGAAACATTTTATTTATTTTGCGGGAAATGCACTAAACAACGTGAAAGACATTATGAAAAACAACAAAATTTGGAATGAAAGCATCGAATGCATGGATCGGGAGAGCATGCGGAGATTGCAGGGGATCCGGCTGAAGAAAACGGTAGAGCGGGTGTATCACGACACGCCTTTCTACCGCAAGAAAATGCAGGAACTGGACATCACTCCCGACGACATCAACAGTATAGACGACATCGTGAAGCTGCCCTTCACCACGAAATATGATCTGAGGGATAATTATCCTTTCGGACTTTGTGCCGTGCCTATGAGTCAGATTGTACGCATCCACGCCTCGTCGGGCACTACAGGTAAACCGACGGTGGTGGGCTACACGCGCAAAGATTTGTCGGTGTGGGCCGAATGTCTGTCGCGAGCTTTTACGGCTTATGGCGCAGACTGTTCGGACGTCTTCCAGATATCTTATGGATATGGACTTTTTACGGGCGGGCTGGGCGCTCATGCCGGTGCCGAGAATATCGGGGCATCTGTGATACCGATGTCCAGTGGAAATACGGAAAAACAGATTACGCTGATGCATGATTTTGGCGCTACGATGCTGTGTTGTACACCGTCGTATGCACTGTATCTGGCGGATGCCATCCGTGATTCGGGATTGCCCCGTGAAGAGTTTAAGCTGAGAGCAGGAGCTTTCGGTGCGGAGCCGTGGACGGAACAGATGCGTCATGATATCGAAGCCAAGCTGGGTATCAAGGCTTATGACATCTATGGGCTGAGCGAAGTGGCTGGTCCGGGCGTAGGCTATGAATGTGAATGCCAGCACGGTACGCACTTGAATGAAGACCATTATTTCCCGGAAATCGTAGATCCAAAAACACTGGAACCTGTGGCACCCGGTGAAACGGGCGAACTGGTGTTTACGCATCTGACAAAGGAAGGAATGCCTCTGTTGCGCTACCGGACGAAAGACCTGACGGCTCTGCATTATGAAAAATGTGCTTGCGGACGTACACTGGTGCGCATGGAGCGCATCCTGGGACGCAGCGACGACATGCTGATTATCCGTGGTGTGAACGTATTCCCGACACAGATCGAGTCTGTCATGCTGGAGATGCCGGAATTCGAACCGCATTATCAGCTGATTGTAGACCGTGTAAATAATACGGATACGATGGAGCTGCAAGTGGAGGTAAGACCGGAATTCTATTCGGACGAAATCAAGAAGATGATGGATATGAAGAAGCGTCTGACAGCCCGTCTGCAAAGTGTATTGGGCTTGAGTGTAGACGTGAAGCTGGTGGAACCGCGCAGTATCGAGCGTAGTACGGGTAAGGCAAAACGTGTAGTAGACAAGAGAAAATTTGAAAGATAAATTATATCGCTATGATTGCAAAACAATTATCAATTTTTTTGGAGAATAAGTCGGGACGCCTTACGGAGGTGACCCGGGTATTGGCTGAAGGTGGTATCAACCTCTCCGCCCTGTGTATCGCAGAAACGGCCGATTTCGGTATTCTGAGAGGAGTGGTTTCTGAGCCGGAGAAAGCTTATCAGCTGTTGAAGGAAAACCATTTTGCCGTAAATGTGAATGACGTGGTAGGTATTTCTTGTCCTAACATTCCGGGAGCATTGGCCAAAGTGCTCCAGTATCTGTCGGACGAAGGAGTGTTCATCGAATATATGTATTCGTTTGCCAACGGAGATCATGCCAATGTGGTAATACGTCCCAGCGACATGGAGAACTGCCTGCGTGTGCTGAAAGAGCGTCGTGTAGAGCTGCTGGCAGCAAACGATTTGTATAAACTTTGATCCATTGGCGATTGACGGTTGGCGGTGGGGGATAGCATCTCTAGGGGATGATTGCCTACCGCTGGCCGTTTCTGCCTTTATGTTTTTGAAAAATTAAGCTTCGTATCGTTGTTTTATTCAGTGCGAAGCTCTATCTTTGCGCAATATTTGCGAATAACCGAATGAAAAAGAATATCTTTATTGTAGCTTTGCTGGCAGCAGCGCTGGGATTGACATCGTGTGGTGAGTATAATAAACTGCTGAAAAGTACGGATTATGAGTACAAATATGAAGCTGCCAAGTCCTATTTTGCCAAAGGACAATATAACCGTGCCGCCACTTTGCTGAATGAGTTGATTGCCATTCTGAAGGGAACGGATAAGGCGGAAGAATCGCTTTATATGCTGGGTATGTGCTATTATAATGAGCAGGATTATCAGACTGCCGCACAAACCTTTATTCAGTATTATCAGGTTTATCCGCGAGGTACATATACCGAACTCTCCCGTTTCCATGCAGGTAAGGCCCTGTTCCTGGATACTCCGGAACCCCGTCTGGATCAGTCGAGCACTTACAAAGCAATTGATGAGCTTCAGATGTTTATGGAATACTATCCGCAAAGCGCCAAGCATCAGGAAGCCCAGCAAATGATTTTCGAGTTGCAGGACAAGCTGGTTATGAAAGAATACTTGTCGGCCAAATTGTATTACAACTTGGGCAATTATATGGGCAATAACTACCAGTCATGTGTCATCACGGCACAGAATGCCCTGAAAGATTATCCTTATACCAATTTGCGTGAAGACTTGTCGATCCTGATTCTGAGAGCCAAATACGAACTGGCTGTATACAGTGTGGAAGAAAGAAAGCAAGAGCGCTATCGTGAGGCTGTGGACGAATATTACGCCTTCAAAAATGAATTTCCTGAAAGCAAGTACCTGAAGGAAGCCGAACGGATTTTTAGCAAGTCTCAGGCAGAATTGGGTGAAGGAAGCACTGAAGAAGAAGTAACTGAATAACCGAAAAACTTAATTTATAATATAAGGTAAAAATTATGGATTACAGAAAAACCAATGCTCCGGTAACTACCGTGACACGCGACTTGATGGAACTGTGTGAAGATACCGGCAACATTTATGAAACAGTGGCCATTATCGGAAAGCGTTCCAATCAAATCAGTGTGGAAATCAAAAATGATTTGTCCAAGAAACTGGCCGAGTTCGCATCCTATAATGACAACTTGGAAGAAGTATTTGAAAATCGTGAGCAGATAGAGATTTCACGCTATTATGAGAAACTGCCGAAACCGACGTTGATTGCTACTCAGGAATATATCGAAGGCAAGGTATACTACCGCAATCCGGCAAAAGAAAAAGAAAAACTGCAGTAATGATACAGCGTATTCAATCTGTTTATCTGTTGGTAGTCACCATCTTGCTGGTTGTCACCATGTGTCAGCCGGTAGGTTCGTTCATTGCAGCAGATGGAGTGAACGCATCGGTCTTCAAGCCGCTGGGAGTGACTTTGGCTGACGGAAGTTTTCAGTCTACATGGGGTATGTTCGGCATTTTGTTGCTGTGTGCCATTGTAGCATTGGGAACTATTTTTCTGTTCCGTAATCGCATGTTGCAGGTACGTATGACCATATTCAACAGTTTGCTGCTGATCGGTTATTACATTGTCGCAGCTGTGTTCTGGTACATGCTGAAGGGCAAATTAGGTGCTGACAGCTTTCAGCTGGGATGGGCTTTGTGTCTGCCTGCAGTCTGCATTATTTTGAATTATCTGGCTTTCCGTGCTATTTTTAGTGATGAAGTGAAAGTGAAAGCTGCCGACAGATTGCGATAAAGTAATCCGGTAAACTAGTATAGAGAGAAGAGGGTGTTCCAGCGTGGATTACCCTCTTTTTTGTTTTCCGTTTATTTACACGATTGTAACCTCAATTACATACGTTTGACATACACAGTGTGCATCTTTGTGACAGAAAAACAACACACTGAACAATGATGCGTCTACGTACATTCTATTCTACCATTGTGCTGTCCGACATCCATCTGGGGACATCACATTCCAAGACAACCGAAGTGACCAATTTCCTGAAATCGGTGAACTGCCGCCGTCTGATATTAGACGGAGATATTATTGACGGATGGGCTTTGCGTAAGGGAGGTACCCGCAAGTGGCAGGCCCGTCACACAGACTTCTTCAAGGTTCTCATGAAGATGATGGAGAAACAGGGTACGGAGGTCATTTACGTGCGGGGCAATCACGATGATTTTTTGGACAGTCTGGTGCCCTTTACCTTTTACAATATCCGCATTGTGAAGGACTTTATTCACGAGAGCCACGGCAAGCGCTACTACGTGACCCACGGCGACATCTTCGATACAGTGACCACGAACATGAAGTGGTTGGCGCAGCTAGGCGATTGGGGTTACACCTTCCTGCTTTGGCTCAACAAAATCTACAACAACTACCGTATGCGCCACGGCTTGCCTTACTATTCACTCTCGCAGGCTATCAAGCAGAAGGTAAAAACAGCAGTTTCCTATATTTCCGACTTTGAACAGGAATTGGTGAAGTTTGCCCGTGCCCGCAAGTGCGACGGCGTGATATGTGGTCATATCCATCATCCGGCCGATACGTGGTACAATGACATCCATTACCTCAACTCGGGCGACTGGGTGGAGACAATGTCGGCTTTGGCTGAAGATGAAGACGGTAACTGGACAGTTATCCGCTACGGAGAGTTGCAGATAGAGCAAACCGAGAATCCGGTTCGTCAGATTGCCTCTTGATTTTTAAGTATCTTCATTGCGATATTCATATACCGTGTGATGTCGGTCGTTATTTCGCGGTTATAAACATCACAGCGTTTGCGTCCCAGACGTACGACGATGGCATTCATCTCGGGGATGGCGATGATGTACTGTCCCAACATGCCGCGCAGGTAAGGGCAGCGCATACCGTGATAATCCATGATCCACGTCTGGAAACCATAATAGCTGAGCGTATCTTTACCCCATTGGTCTTTCAAGTACGAGGCAGGGCGCATCAGTTCGTCCATATAGGCTTCGGATATCAGTTGGCGTCCGTGCCAGTTGCCGCGGTGAAGCAGAAGGCGGGCAAAGCGGGCCACGTCGCGTGCAGTGGTGTGGAAGCAGCAGAAGGCCTTTTCGTCACCGTCTTTTTTGTCCAACAGCCAGTAGGCATCGCGTTCGGCCTGCATGGGTTTCCATAATTTCTCTTCAGCATATTCGCTTAGCGTCTGCCCGGTGGCGGCTTCGATGATGAAAGCCAGCAGTTGCGTTTCGCCGCTGCGGTAGGAATATTGTATGCCGGGCTGGTCAACTACATCCAAACCGGTTACCAGATCGTAAAGGTCGTTACCGTAATAACCGTGTGTGGTGACGGAGAAGAGCGAAGCATACGCCTCATCCCACGCCATGCCGCCGCTCATGGTGAGCAGGTGGCGCAGGGTGACATCGGCCTGCATTCCTTGGGTATAGGACGGTATGTAGCGTGATACGGGATCGTCCAAACTGTGTATCTTTCCTTCATCAAGTGCAATGCCTGCCAGTAGTCCTACGATAGTTTTCGTGGCAGAGTAGATGTTCGAGGTCAGCGTGTCGTTCCATCCGTCGCGATAACTTTCGAAGACGATGCTGTCACGATGGATGACGAGAAAGGACACGGTGTGCAGGCTGTCCAGATAGTGTGCATCATTCTCTGTCAGTTGATAGCGGTTATAGTCGGCAGCGAGGGGCCAGTGCCATACATCATCGGGATTGTGGTGTACCGTGTGACGGTGGAAGGTTTCCAGATCATCAATGACAGGCATCCAGTGGATGAGCGCCTGACGGGCGTAGTAGGGCAGGGAGGCATAAACAACAACTATCACTACTGCCAAAGCGATGAGCACGCGAAAGATGTTTTTTTTCTTCGTTTTCATAGGCTTACTTTTTGTTTTGGATACTCAAGCAATATTCCGACGGTGTCATTCCTGTTTGCTTCTTGAACATGCGGCTCAAGTGCTGGGAATATTCAAATCCCAAGCTGTATGCTACTTGGGCAACACCTGTTCCACTGGCGAGTTGGTTCTTGGCTTCTTGAACAATGTACTGACGGATATAATTGCTTGCTGTATCTCCGGTTGTCTTTTTTATGAGATCACCGAAATAGTTGGACGACATGCAAAGCTTGTCTGCGAAATACTGGACAGTGGGCAAACCGAGTGATAGTTGTTGGTTCTCATCGAAATAATTCCGCAATAAGTTATTAAATTTCATGAGTACATCAGAGTTTTCCGGTTCACGGGTCATAAACTGACGGTTATAGAACCGTTGGCAGAAATTTAGCATCAGGCCTATGTATTCCACAATAATCGCATTTTGAACGGCATCATGCTTGCGCTCGATTTCCTTACGGGTTTGCCGCATCAGCGAAATGAATAAATTTCGCTCTTCGTCAGTCATGTGCAGAGCCTCGTTGATGCGATAGTCGAAAAACGAATATTCTTTGATTTCCTTTTCCAAATGAGTTCCGTGTAACAGATCAGGATGAAATAGTAATGCCCATCCTGTCAGATAAACCTCTTCTCCGTTGTCTTCTTTGCCTCCAATTTGACCAGGGGCCACACAAATGAGTGTTCCTTTATGATAATCGTATTTTCCGCGGCCGTATGCCAAGTCTATTTCTGATTCGTCGTGCAAGAATATGCCATAAACTCCATAGTTGTTCAGACAATGGCGTACAGGCGATACTTCCGCAAAATCGATAACGTTGACCCATGGATGAAAGTCTGTAGCTCCGACATAGCGGCTGTAATCACTTACATTTTTTACTTTCAATATTTTGCTCATGAAGTCTATACAAATTTGATGTTCAATTACAAAGATAAGAATTTCCAGTTAGAAGAGGAGTATAAATTGATTTATATCAGTAAAATGAATACAAACATCCCACTTATCGTCACTTTGGTCTTGTAAGTGCTTTCTATTTTTGTGTCATAAATAGTGATGTATAATTATGGAAAGAAGAGATTTTCTGAGAATGACATCCATGTCGGCTCTGTTGGCTGCTGGAGAATGGATGGGACTGTCCAATGCCTTTGCACAATCTTCGTCAAAGTCTATAAACGGACATTCAGACGGTGGGCATCCGTTGGGTAACAGTATAGAATATAGAAAGTTGAGGAGTTTGAATGTTTCCGCTATTGGGCTTGGCTGCCTGCCAATGGTCGGCTATTATGGCGGGAGGTATGAAAAACGTGATATGATAGCCTTGATACGTCGTGCATATGACAAAGGGGTCACGTTTTTCGATACGGCAGAAGTGTATGGGCCTTATACCAGTGAAGAGTGGGTTGGTGAGGCACTTGCTCCATTTCGGGAGAAAGTGAAAATAGCTACAAAGTTCGGATTCGGTGTTGAAGAAAAGCAGCCGACTGCTCTGAACAGTCGTCCCGATCATGTCCGCCGTGCAGTGGAAGGATCGTTAAAACGTTTGCGTACTGACCATATCGATCTCTTGTATCAGCATCGTGTCGATCCGGATGTGCCGATGGAAGAAGTTGCAGATGTGGTAAAAGCTTTGATACAAGAAGGAAAAGTTCTGCATTGGGGACTATCAGAAGCGAGTGCTTCTTCTATCCGTCGTGCTCATGCAATCTGTCCTGTTTCGGCTGTACAGAGTGAATATGCTATTTGGTGGCGCGAACCGGAAACGAAGATATTTCCGACGCTCGAAGAATTAGGCATCGGTTTTGTTCCCTATTGTCCGTTGGGACGTGCATTTCTTACTGGTGTGATTGATGAAAACAGTCGTTTCAAACAGGGTGACCGACGTTGGAATTTACCACGGTTTACTCCCGAGGCTTTGAAACATAATATGCCACTTGTGGAACTTGTCCGTAAATGGGCGCAACGAAAAGGGTTGACGCCTGCCCAGTTTGCACTTGTATGGATGCTTTCGCGCAAGGCATGGATTGTTCCGATACCAGGCACGACCCATCCCGATCATTTGGATGACTTTCTTGGTGCAGGAATCATTCGTCTGTCGGCTTGGGAAATGGAGGAATTCGATAAGGAATATGCCCAAATTGATCTGATGGGGCATCGTGCCGATCCGTTTACTGAAAGTCAAATTGATAAATGAAAATAAACGATGGATTATGTAACATTGAATAATGGTGTACAGATGCCGATGCAGGGATTCGGAGTATTCCTTTTGTAAGTGAAGAACAAAAATCTGGAGCTGAATGAGTTATTACAGTATCAATTTTTGATACTGTCCAAAAGAACAAACTTACAGGCACTATAAAATATTTTGTGTAAATGGAAATACGGGATTCAGAAATGAGTCTCGTATTTTTTATTTTATACATTTGCAAAATGAAGAAGATTATGAAAGAAAAGAACCAAGTAGTGCCCGATGAAGTATTAAGCAAAGAATTCCTTAGCCAGTTCAAGACAGAAGCCGATGTAAGCAAGTTCCTGAAGCAGTTGCATGCCCAAGTATTGGAAAAGATGCTTGAAGGCGAAATGGATGCCCATTTGGGGTATGAAAAGAATTCTGTGGCAGGAAATAACACAGGTAACTCCAGAAATGGCAGTTATCCAAAGAAAATCCAGACCGAACATGGAGAAGCTGTCATCTCTATACCCCGTGATCGTAACGGCCAATTTGATCCAATAGCCGTGCCCAAACATGAAAGTCGTGGACTTTCGATAGAAAAGCTTGTTATCTCCCTATATGCCAAAGGAATGAGTGTTTCTGATATAGAAGAAGAGATGCGTGAGATTTATGAAATAGAGCTCTCTACGTCGGCTATTTCTATCATTACAAACAAGGTAAACCAGGCTGCCCAGGAGTGGCAGAGCCATCCTTTGGATCCTGTTTATCTGATAGCATGGATGGACGGTATCGTCTTCAAGGTACGGGATAACGGCAAGATCATAAACAAGACCGTTTACCTTTGTGTCGGACTGAAACAGAACGGCCTGAAGGAAGTCCTTGGCATGTGGGTTGGCTAATCGGAAAGTTCTTCTTTCTGGATGGGTGTCCTGACCGATTTAAAGGCCCGTGGAGTGCAGGATATACTGATTACCTGTACCGACAACCTGAATGGATTTACGGATACCATCCGTACTGTATTCCCTCAGTCATCCACCCAAATCTGTGTGGTGCATCAGATCAGAAACTCCTGTAAATATGTCGTTCATAAGGACAAGAAAGAGTTTACGGCGGATATGAAGAATATCTATAATGCACCCAACAAAGAGGTTGCAGCCACAGAACTTGACAATCTGGAAAAGAAATGGGGAGGAAAGTATCCTTATGCTATACTTTCATGGAGAAACAACTGGGATGATTTGACTCTTTTCTTCCAGTTTCCGCAGGAAATCAGAAAAATAATCTATACTACAAATCTCATTGAAAACCTGAACGGAAAAATCAGAAAGTACACAAAATCAAAGCTTTCATTCCCTTCGGATGATGCTGTAAAAAAGACCGTATATCTTTCACTTATGGAGATTGAGAAGAAAAGGACACAGCCTATTCATAACTGGGGTTTGATTATGAATCAATTTATGCTTATTTTTGAAAACAGAATCCAGATATAAGGACAAACTTACAGCTGAATCCTGTTTCCATTTACACAGAATTTTGGACAGTGTCGATTTCGTGCACTTTCTGACTTTCCCGTTCTGGTTTTCAATGGGAACTATAAGAAAATAGTTAGATCATCTTGGTTATCTTTCCATTTCACTTTCAAGCATTTTCTCTAATACCTAGGCATATAATTGTTTCAGACACTTGCTTACATCGGTTTCTGCCTTAAACTGACTAATATACTCTTTACTTAATACCTCACCAAGCACTACTTGATTCTTTTCTTTCATTATCTTCTTCATTTTGCAAATGTATAAAATAAAAAATACGAGACTCATTTCTGAATCCCGTATTTCCATTTACACAAAATATTTTATAGTGCCGAAGAACATAGCACAGATTGAATACTCAAGGCATCGTTCATTCAATAACTTTATAGCCAACTCCTTGTCGGCTATCGCGGCATACTGTTTTTTCGAAAAGAAGCCCGCCATTGACGTAAATTTTGTCAATGACGGACAACTTGCTATCTTTTGATTTTATGTCGAACTCACGTTATAATACTAATCACTTTTCTGTCAGCTTCACCATGTAAATTTGAAATATTGTTGCAAGGTAAAACATCATTGTCCACAACAAAAATCCCATCAGTTAATTTTTTTGTTTTATCAATAATCCGTAAAGCTTTTTCTCTCTTCTCCATTCCCTCGGATAGGTGAGGTAATGTGACAACTAGTAATTTTATCTTTATTTTCATATCAACAGCTTTCTGTAGGAAAGTTTTTATACAGCTATTTCCTGTACATCCTCCAAGACATACAATAAAACAAGATAGGATTTTACCGATAAGAATTTTCTCCAGACATGGCAATATTTTCTGGTACTCATATTCTGCAATGTCTCTATTCTTCCCACTGCCTGGTCCGTCAGCTCCTATCAGGTATTTATGTGGTAATGATAGCTTCTCCATCTCTTTACTGTTCATACCAAACACACTTAATTCTGTATCGGGTAACCCATAAGCCTGCATTTGGTTTACTATTCTGCCAGCTCCACCATCAATACCAATTATCGAAACGAACGTTTTGTTTAATCGAAAATCAAATGGCTATTCCCAATCATTATCCTCCATATACATATTTCTTTAATGTTTTCTATTCTTTAAAATATAATAAACAGGCAGTAACAGAAACGTCAGAAATGCTAATACATAAACAACAGCACGTTGAAATACTGAAAATCCAGAAATATCCGGATGCGCTAATATACTGCGTAAAAATCTCATTATCTACTGATTTACTACTAAAAATGTTGTAATTATATCATTGTTGATTACATAAAACCATTTAAAAAGAACTTTTTCTGCTTGAACAGTCTCTTTTTCTTTAAAAGACCTTGGCAACCTGCGTTTTACTTGTTTGTCAGTAGTACCGGCTGAAAGCATAACCTTACTAGAGTCAAGTGGCACCTCTTCACTTATCTCCCACAGACGGAAAATTACTTTCCGTAAATCGGCATTACCGTTAAACTAGAAATAGTTAAGGTTTTCAATCAGCCCTAGTCTATTATCCTAACATCTTGTCAAGTAACAAATCAAGTCAAGTATCTCGGAGGATAGTGCATGTTAAGGCAGAAAATAGTAGGGTTATCTATACTTACACCCAATATTGTGCTTATAAAATCTTTTCATAGTCTTACAAGTATACAACAAATTAGAATCTGAAACTAGAATAGCCTGTATTCATTTATTTTCACTTTTATAAATCAGATAGGTGACATTTAGTTTCCCTACTATTTTCATGATTATACCGATTAAATTTTCAACCATCTTTCCGATGACATTTCGCCGGTAAGTTTTGCAATAATTAAAAGGACTATTGTGATGACTAATATTATTAATATGTCTTTTGTAGTCAAACGTTTCATTACATTAATCATAATTTGTTGATACCAATCAGCTATCTTCTTCATTTGTGTGCTATTTTAACCATTAATATTACAGAACTCGGAATTAAATATTTGGCTTAAGTTTGCTTCATTACCAGGATTGTCCACTGCGTAAAATCGGCCTATTTGGATGCAGAAGTTGAAGTCAGTTCCTTTTCCCAAAATACTTCATTTACTTTCTCCATAAATTCTAATCCAATTTTTTAAATTCAAAGTCATCCATACTGCAACATGCTTTTTTATAATCAAATCCATACAAACGCATATATGCTTCCTTTATTTCCTCAGCACCATTATAGAACGGATCG
>ERZ824522.148-NODE-148-length-97620-cov-9.313822_pt1 | contig 97620 bp, 91 predicted proteins | sample MGYA00519935_ERZ824522 | MGnify/ENA primary metagenome ERZ824522 (study PRJEB31778, sample SAMEA3449160) | human gut metagenome | biome: human gut; feature: human-associated habitat; material: faeces | place: United Kingdom | collected 2010/2012 ...
TCTCTGAAGAAAAAAGCTCTCTTTTTTTAGTGTCCACTATATAGGGTTCACTTCATAAGTCTTCTTTTTTTTAGTTTTATTGTACTATATTTCCGTTATTATTTGGTTTTCCAGAATTCGAACCTCCTGTTCCAGACCCTCCTGTATTTCCAGTGTTTGTATTGTCATCTGGTTTAGTTTCTGTTTCTCCACCTGTTCCTGGTTTTTGATTTGTTCCATTTTCTGTATTTCCTGAATTTGATCCTCCTGTTACATCACTTTCATTTGGTTTATTAGATGTATTAGTATTTGAAGAAGGTTTACTTGAATTAGAATTTTTGTTTGATGTATTCGTAGTCTTCTTCTTAGAATCTTTTGTTGTTGTATTTGTATTTTTTATTTTATTATTATTTGTCTTTGTAGTTGTAGGTATCTTTTTTCCACTTTCTTTTTCAAATTTTTCTCTATTTAAATTTATTTGTTCTTCTGATATTCCAAATAAATTAGATACTACCTTATTTGTTTCTTCTTCATCACTTACATAAAAAGATAATGGTGCAATAAAGTCTGGCTTTCCTGGTAACATTTCTGACTTTATATTCTCTGGGTTAAATTCTGTTGCTGATGGAATATATTTTATTATATCTTCCATTTTTACATTAGTTTCTACATTTTCAAAAACAACTTTCATAATATCATCTATTTTTAAAAGATTATCACCAGATAATATTTGCTTAGCTGCTGCTTTCAAGAATTCTCTTTGTGTTCTCATTCTTCCTATATCTTCTGTTCCATATTCTTCTGGATATGTTGTTTTATCATTATTATGTCTAAAACGCACTAATTGTTCTGCTTTATCCCCATCTAATAGTTGGTATCCTTTTTTTAAGTGGATATGTAGTTTTTGACCTGCATCATCATAATTCATATTTATTGGTACGTCAAAATAAACTCCATCTATTGCATCTACAACATCTCTTAACGCATTATTACTTATAACTACATAATTTCTAACATCTATACCAGTCAAGTTTCTTACTGCTTCAAGAGTTTTTTCTGGTGATTTTTGATATAATGCATTAATTTTATCATACGAATCTGCTCTTGTTCTACTATTTCCTACAAAAGTATCTCTTGGTATTGAAAGCATAGAAACCTGTTGTTCGTTAGGATAATATGCACAAAGCATTATAGTATCCGTTAGCTTAGCTTCTATATCTTCACTTACTCCCATTACTAAGCAATAAAATGGCTCTAAATTTTGTATATCTTTTTCGTCTTGCCCTATACTTGTCATTAACATTCCTTTTAATGATAATCCATTTTTGGCTATTTTTACTCCTAACACCCCTGTTATAATTAATAAGATTATAGTTATTACAGCTATTATTATATAAATTTGTTTTCTTTGTTTTGTAATTTGCTTCTTTGGCTCTGCGTGTTTCATTTCTTATCTCCTTTATCTTTTTAGTAATTCTATTGCTTTATTCAGTTGAGTGTCTACCTCTTTTGGTATTGAAAGAATATTTTTGTATTCTTCTGGTAATTCTATCTTTTCATCTGGTTCTATTCCAACTTTATTTATTTTATTTCTATTTGGAGTATAGTATTCATTCGTTGTAAGTTTTAGTCCAGTGCCATCTTTCATTGTTAGTAATTCTTGAATTACTCCTTTTCCAAATGTTGTTGTTCCTACAATTTTAGCAACATTATTATCTTTCAATGCTCCTGCTAATATTTCTGAAGCACTAGCTGTATTTTCATTCGTTAAAACTATTATAGGCACTTCGATTACTTTATCTTTTTTTGCTTTTGAAATATTTTCATTACCATGTTTATCTTTTGTTATTAATAATGTACTATCTTTGTTAGTGAATAAATCTGCTATTTCTATCGCCTCGTCTACAATTCCACCACCATTGTTTCTTAAGTCTATCATTAAAGATTTAATATTTTTTTCTTTTAATTCTTCTACTTTCTTAGTAACTTCTGATCCTGACCCTTGATCAAAACTAGAAATTTTTAAATATCCTATATTTTCCTCATAGATATCTGCTTCTACAGGATTAACACGTACATTTGCTCTTTCTACTTCGAAGTCCAAATTTTTTTCATCTCTTATTATTTGTATTTTTACTTTTGTTCCTTCTTTTCCTTTCATTTTGTTAGTAGCTTCTGTTATTTGTTCTCCTGTATATGCTTGATCATCTACTTTTACTATATAGTCACCTGCTAATATTCCTGCCTTTTCTGCTGGAGATCCTTTTATTGGTGCTAATACTCTTATTGCATTTTTTTCTGTGTCTTGAATTATATATACTCCTATCCCAACAAATTGACCTTCTATATTATCTGTTTTATATTTATCTAGTTCTTCTTTTGTAAAGTATTGTGAATATTCATCGTTTAAACCTTCTACATATCCTTTTATTGTTTCGTCAAATATTTTGTTTTCATCTATTTCTCCTAAATAATCTTTATCCACTATTTGCTCTATACTTGATAATTTACCGTCTATTCTATTTAACAATGATGTTTGTTCATTATTATTCATTATTATAATTGTAACCATTGATACTATAACCGTTGTTAATAATATAGTCAATATAATACTTTTTATAAATATACTTTTTGAATAATCTTTTTCTTTCATTTTTTCCTCCTAAATTTCTTTACTATTATACTACAAAAATATATTTATAGTATATAGTTTTTTATTTTTTTAATAATATATTTATAAAATCGTAATATATTAAATTTGTTCCTTCCTCATTCTATTACTAATCTCGTGAATAATAAATTGATGTTCTTTCTGATATGCAAAAAGAGGCTATATTTAGCCCCCTTTTTACTATATTTATTGTAATTGTTTTGCAACTTCTTCTGCAAAGTTTTCTTCTTTCTTTTCTATTCCTTCACCTTTTTCGAATCTTGCAAATCTAGCTACATCTGCATTAGCTTCTTTTAATATATCTGCAATTTTTTTGTCAGGATTTTTAACAAAATCTTGGTCAACTAAGCATATTTCTGCATAGAATTTCTTTAATCTTCCTTGTACCATTTTTTCAGCTATAGCCTCTGGTTTTCCTTCGTTCATAGCTTGTACTTTTAAGATTTCCATTTCTTTTTGAACTCTTTCTTCTGGTACATCTGAATCTTTAACAAATTCTGGTCTTGCTGCTGCAATTTGCATACATATATCTTTTGCAAGCTCAGCATTTCCATTAATTAATTCAACTAAAACTGCTATTTTGCCATCACCATGAATATATTTTTCTATTAGTCCTGTTGTTTCAAATCTTTCGAATCTACGAATATTCATGTTTTCTCCAATTGTTGCAATTTTATTTGTTAAAACTTCTTGAACTGTCTTTCCTGATTCTGTTATTGACTCTTGTTCTAATAATTCTTCTACAGTTGTTGGATTTTTTTCTACAACTTGTTTTGCTACATCCATAACGAAATCTCTAAATTCTTGGTTTTTTCCTACGAAGTCTGTTTCTGCATTAACTTCTACTATAGCTCCAACTTTTCCATCTTCTGAAACATAACATTCTACTAGACCTTCTGCTGCAATTCTTCCTGATTTTTTTGCAGCTTTTGCTATTCCTCTTTCACGTAATAGCTCTATAGCTTTTTCCATATCTCCATCTGTTTCTGTTAAAACTTTTTTACAGTCCATCATTCCTGCACCTGTTTTTTCTCTTAACTCTTTAACTTGAGCAGCTGTAATCATTTTTATTCCTCCTTCTATAATAAACCTTTTATAAAAATAAGTGAGAACTTAAAACATCAATTTCTTAGATTTAATTAATATTTTATAATTTCTCACTTTCTTTTTTATTATTCTTCTACTGCTTCTTCAGCAATTTCTTCCATACTTTTTTCTGTGTTTTCAGCAACTTTTTCTTCTTCAGCTGATGTTTCGAAAGTTTCTCCTTGGTTTCCTTCTATAACTGCGTTTGCAACTACATCTGCGATTAATTTTACAGCTCTTATTGCATCATCATTTCCAGGTATTGCATAATCTACATCTTCTGGATTGCAGTTAGTGTCTACTAAACCTACAACTGGTATATTTAATTTTTTAGCTTCTAATATAGCTGTTCTTTCTTTTTTAGGATCTACTACGAATAAAACTCCTGGAAGTTGTTCCATTTCTTTTATTCCACCTAAATTCTTTTCTAATTTTTCCATTTCTTTCTTAAGAACGATTACTTCTTTTTTGGGTAAAACTTCAAAAGTTCCATCTTCTTGCATTCTTTCTAATTCTTTTAATCTTTCTACTCTTGTTCTGATAGTTTTGAAGTTTGTTAACATTCCACCTAACCATCTTTGGTCGATGTAGTACATTCCACATCTTTCTGCAGCTTCTTTAACACATTCTTGAGCTTGTTTTTTTGTTCCTACAAAAAGAATTGTTTTTCCTTCTTCTGCTTGTTCTTTAACAAAGCTATATGCTTCGTCTAATTTTTTTGATGTTTTTTGTAAATCGATGATGTGAATACCATTTCTAGCTTGGAAAATATATTCAGCCATTCTTGGATCCCATCTTCTTGTTTGATGTCCGAAATGAACACCTGCTTCTAGTAATTGTTTCATTGCAACTACTGCCATTTTAATTCCTCCTCTTAGTTTTTAATCTTCCATAAAGTATCAACATTTTTGGAAACTTTACTATTTAAAATAAAGCACTCTCCAAAAATTAGCTTTATGTGTTTTTTCAACGAATATTATTATATCATACTAATTATACATTTTGCAAGTATTTTAGTGCATTTTGTTATGCTTTTTCAATTGTTTGGCCTTCTTTAGAATCTTTCACAATATATCCTTTTTCTTTTATTATATCTCTTAATTTGTCGGATTCAGACCAATCCTTATTTTTTCTTGCTTCTTCCCTTTGCTTTAGTAATTCTTTAATTTCATCAGGAATGTTTTGTTTTTTATACTCATCTATTTTTAATCCTAATACTCTATCAAAATCTTTTAATAGTTGTGATACCTTTTTAGACTTTTCTGGTCTCTTGGCTAGTTCCCATACAACACTCATTGCCACTGGCATATTTAAATCATCATTTATTGCTTCATTAAAATTATTTTTGTATTGTTCTAATATATTTTCATCTATTTCATCTGTTCCATTTAAATGTTTTTGGTATGCCTCTCTTAATCTATCTAGTGAAATTTTAGCAGAATCCATTCCTTCCCATGTAAAATTTAATTTTTTTCTATATTGTATTGAGTAGCAAAACAATTTATATACTAGTGGTTCATATCCTCTGTCTATTATGTCTTGTAATAAATATACATTTCCTAAACTTTTTGACATTTTTCCACCATTTATTAGTAAAAATTCTCCATGCATCCAATAATTAGCTGGTATTTTACCACACATTCCTTTACTTTGTGCTATTTCATTTTCATGATGAGTTGGTATTAAATCAATTCCTCCTGTATGTATGTCAAAAACCTCTCCTAAATATTTTTTACTCATGACAGAACATTCTATGTGCCATCCAGGATAACTTGGTCCCCAAGGACTATTCCATTTCATTAAATGATTTTCTGGTGCTTTTATCCATACAGCAAAGTCATGTGGGTTTCTTTTTTCTTTATCTACTTCAACTCTCGCTCCTGCTTTTTGGTTTTCAATATCTAAATTTGAAAGTATTGGATATTTATCTAATTTAGATATATCAAAATATATTGCACTTGAAGTTTCATAAGCATATCCTCTTTTTACTAAATCTTCTACAGCTTTTAACATATCTTCTATATTATCTGTTGCTTTACAAATTATTTCTGGAATTTCTATATTCAAATTTTCTAGATCTTTAAAAAATAATTTCGTATAGTAATTTGCAATCTCTAATGGTTCTTTACCTTCCTGTCTTGCTGATTTTATCATTTTGTCTTCGCCTTCGTCACCATCTGATACTAAATGTCCAACATCTGTTATATTCATAGCTTGTTTTACTTTAAACCCATTATATTCTAAAGTTCTTCTTAAAGTATCTTGAAAAATATTTGTTCTCATGTTTCCAATTGTTGCATCTTTATACACTGTTGGACCACAAGAATATATTCTTACTTCTTCTTTATTTATAGGACTAAATTTTTCTTTTGAATGTGTTAGTGTATTATAAAAGTATATTTCCATTATAACCTCCATGTTTTATATTATTAAGAAAACATCTTAAAAGTACTTCTTTTAGGATGTTTTCTTTTGTTTAATTATTCTTCTGTTGTTGCAGGTGGATTTGTTCCCCCAGTTGTAGAATTCCCATCTCCTGCTGAACCATCTCCCGGATTTGTTGGTTTTCCGTCACCACCTGTTACATTGTTTCCTGTTGATGGTGGTGGAGTAACTTCATTTGTTATAGTATTTGTATCTGGTTTATTATTCTCTACCGGTTTTGTATGAATTGTACATTTTTGTGTTGGTGCGTTACCATAATATCCATTATAATCTGATTTCCATTTAGCATTCTTTTCTTTTTCTGGTATTGTTGTGTATGTTTTACTATATGTATTTGTACAGTACTCTGTTGCAACTTTTCCAGATTCTGAACACAATGTGACAGTTGTTCTTCCTCCATCACAAGTTTCTTTTGGCTCTGTTCCACTTACAAAAATTTCATTATAAGTATTTGAACATTTAGAACTTGCAAGTAATCCTGTATCTTTACATATTTTCTTTGTAACTATTCCACTAGGCTTTTCAAATCTTGCACTTTCTAAATCTTTGTTTATACTTGTCATAACTGCATCCCAAATTTGACCTGCTGGGTTTCTTCCCCTATATTTTATTTCTACATTTTCATCATATCCATACCAAGTAGCAGCAGTATAATATGGTGTGAAACCACAAAGCCATCTATCTTTAGAGTCATTCGTTGTTCCTGTCTTAGCTGCAACATCCATTCCAGAAATTGCACAATATGTTGCTGTACCATTATTTCCTGTTACTGGAGCTGTTAATATAGATTGTAAAATATATGCATTTTGCTCTGTCATGGCCCTTTTTCTTTCTTGCTGTGGTTCTAATACTACATTTCCATTTTTATCTTCTACTTTTGTATAGAATGTTGGTTCTATATACTCTCCATCGTTTGCAATCATCGCATATGCTGCTGCCATTTCTAGAGGACTTATTCCGTTTGTAACTCCTCCTAGCGCCAATTGAACAGCTTCATCATTATGCTTTTTGTTTTCGCTTGATGTTACTAATTTACTTACGCCTATTTCTCTTAAGAAATTTATAGAGTTTAAAGGTCCTATTTCTGACATTGCTTTTACTTCTGGTATATTTTGTGACCTTTCTATAGCTTCTCTCATTGTCATTGAGCCTTCAAATTTATTACTATCATTTTTAGGTTCATATGGATTTGCCTTTGTTCCAAAATTTGTTGGTACATCTGCATATACTGTTCCTGCTGTTAAAACTTTATTTTCCAAACCTGGTGCAATTACTGCTATTGGCTTAATTGTTGAACCTGGCTGCCTATAAGCTTGTGTTGACCTATTAAATCCTGCTGCATTTACTTCTGTGCCTAGTCCTCCAACGTTTCCTAATACTTGACCTGTCTTATGATCTATTACTACCATTGCAGCTTGTGATTTTATTTTTTCACCATTTGTGTTCTTAGTTGAAATTTGATATTTATCTGTCTTTTTAAATTCTTCTTCCATCTTAGCTTGAATATCAGTATCTTCTGTTGAATAGATTACATATCCTTTACTTCTAAGTTGTAAATCTGCAAATTCTTCATTCCACTTGTTTTTTTCCATTAAGTCTTTTTTTACTTGTTTTATGGCCGCTGCTGTATGATATGAATATGCTGTTGCATTTGTATTTATATCTCCTTTTACAAATGCTAATCCATTGTTTACTTCTTCTACTGCTGCATTATATTCTGCGTCATTAGTTATTGCTCCTAATTCTTTCATTTTCATTAGGACTGTTTTTGTTCTATTTTTTATTTTTTCTTGCATTTTTTGATTATCTGTTTCAAATGGTTTATACGCATTTGGTGAATGATTTATTCCTGCTAAAAATGCACATTCTGCTAAGTCTAAGTCTTTACATGATTTATTAAAATAATACTTAGAAGCCACTTCTACCCCGTAAGCTTTATCTCCTAAAAATATAATATTTAAATATAACTCTAAGATTTGATCTTTAGATATTAGTCTTTCTACTTGGTATGCCTTGGACATTTCTTTAACTTTTCTTACCATTCCAGCAACACCAGTATCATCTTTATCTTCTGTTAAATTCTTTACTAATTGTTGTGTTATTGTACTTCCACCATATGATGAAGAACCACCATGTATTATGTATTGAAAAGTTGCCCCTAGAGTTCTTTTTATATCAACTCCATGATGTTTATAAAATCTTTCATCTTCAATTGAAACAAATGCCTTTGGTAAATAGTCTGGCATCTCTTCCTTTGAAATTATGTTTCTATTTTCTTCTCCTGATAAATTTGCAATTACATTTCCATTTCTGTCTTTAAATACTGTGTTCATATTTTCAATAATTAAGTCTTCTTTTGTAATTTTGAAGTCATCACCAAAAAGTCCAAAAAATATTCCTGCACATATACCTGCACATATAATAAAAAATACTATAAATACTACTAATATGATTTTAAATACTTTTTTACCTTTTGTCTTTTTTACCTTTTCACTCTTTCCTTTTGAATGGGTACTTTTTCTTTTTTTATTACTTTTTTCTTTTATATCTTTACTCCCCATCTTTACCCTCCTTAAGCAAAAACTTAAATCATGATTATTATATTATAAATTTTATAAAAGATAAAGTTTTTTAGCAAATTTTAATAATCTTCTACTATAATGTCTTCAATTTTTGTTATAATTTTTGCTCCATCTTTTATTAATTCATTAGTTCCTTTAGACATTTTACTTGTAATATTCCCTGGTATAACCAATATATCTTTTCCTAAGTCTAATGAAAAATTTACTGTTATCATTGTTCCACTTCTTTCATCTTCGGCTTCTACAACAACTAATTTATCGGAAAGTGCACTTATTATTCTATTTCGTGCTGGAAAATTGCTTTTTAGTGGTTTTGTACCTACAATATATTCTGTAATAATGCATCCTCCATTTTCTACTATTTTTTGTGCTAATACTCTATTTTGATATGGATATATATTGTCTAATCCGTTTCCTATTACAGCTATTCCCTTTCCTGTATTCTTATTTTTTAAATTCTGTTTTAATACTCCTATATGTGCATTCATATCTATTCCTAATGCTAATCCACTTATTGTATGAATATTGTTCGCAGAAAGACTTTTTCCTATTTCTTGTGACACATTTATTCCATAAGAACTAGCTTTTCTTGCTCCAATAACTGCTATTTTATTTTTATCATTTAAAATTTTTACATTTCCAATTGCATATATTACTATTGGTGGATCATATAAAAATGTTAATTGATTTGGATAATATTGGCCATTATAATATAGTACTTCTATATTATTTTTATCTATATATTCTATACAATTATTAATTCTATAATCTTCTTTAATTTTTAGCTTATTACATACATCATATATGTTTCTATATTTATTTAATAATTCCATTTTCTTCTTATTTGAAATTCTTTTGTACTCTGCCAACATTATCCATTTTTTTGTTTCATCACTAATCATATAACCTCCTAAATTTATTTTAAGTAATTTTTATTATGTTCCTTAGCATTAACACCATTATTCTACTAAGCAAAAAGGAAGAAGTAAAAAACTTCCCCCCTCTATTAATATAAATTTATTTATTTTGCTCTTTTGTTGCTTTTACAATATTGTTCATAAGCATTGCTATTGTCATAGGACCTACTCCCCCTGGTACTGGTGTTATGTAAGATGTTTTTTTAGATACCTCTTCAAAATCTACATCTCCCACTATTTTACCATTTTCCATTCTATTTATTCCTACATCAATAACAGTAGCTCCTTGCTTTACCATATTTCCTTTTAAAAATTTCGGTTTGCCCATTGCAGCAATAATAATATCTGAATTCTTTGTAATCTCCTCTATGTTTTGTGTTTTTGAATGACACACAGTAACTGTTGCATTCTTAGATAAAAGACACTGTATTAATGGTTTTCCAACTATATTGCTTCTTCCTATTATTACTGCATTCTTTCCTTCTGTAGGTATCTTATATTCTTCTAACATTCTTATTATTCCATATGGCGTACAAGATACAAAACAATCTTGACCTAAAGATAGTTTCCCTACATTTACTGGGTTAAAACCGTCTACATCTTTTTTATAATCGATTTGCTTTAATGCTTCATTTATATCTAAATGTTGTGGCAATGGACTTTGCAAAAGTATTCCATTAATACTTTTATCTTTGTTTAATTTATCTATTAGTCTTAGAAGTTCTTCCATTGTAGTATCTTGTTTTAGAACATGTTCTTCATATTCTATTCCAATTTCTACACATGCCTTATTTTTATTACGTACATATATTTTAGAAGCTGGATCCTCTCCTACTAAAATAACTGCAAATTTAGGAATAATTCCTTCTTTTCTTAATTCATCTACATCTTTTTTTAAGTTCTCTCTTATTTTCTTTGCTAAGCCTTTTCCATCTATTATCTCCGTCATCTTCATCCTCCATTTTTTATAGATTCTATAATAAATCTATACTTTTTGCAATAATTATTCCTTTCTATTTATGTTTTTTGTATACTTCATGTCTCCTGCTCTTGTTATTGTCTCATAACCATATTTATCTTTTATTAAGTCTACTACTTTATCTAATTTTTCTTGTTTTTTTATATTATTGTTTTCAAATATTGAAATTTGCTTTTCAGCTTCTTGACATAAATTATCTACTCTAATTCCAATTAACCTAATAGATTCTCCCTTATACATTTGCTTAGTTAATTGTTTAGCAACATTAAATATCTCTTTTGTTGAGTTAGTTGAAAAATCTAATTTTCTTTGATGTGAATAGTTTTTAAATTCACTTGTTCTAAGTTGCACACTAACTACATTTCCAAGCATTTTTATTTTTCTTAATCTATAAGTAGTATGTTCTGTAAGAGCTAGTAAAACTTCTTCTATTTTTTCTAAATCGTTTATATCTTGTGAAACTGTGGTAGAATTTCCTACACATTTCGGTTTTTGCATGGTAAATACAACTTCTGCATTGTCTATTCCATTTGCATATTCCCACATCATCTTACCAAACTTACCAAATTTTTTTATTAATAGTTCTTTATCTGCTAATGCTAAATCCCCTATTGTCTTTATATTCATATTATACAATTTTGGTAGAGTTCTCTTTCCAACCATAAATAATTCTGATATTGGTAAATTCCACATTTTTCTTTGAATTTCTTTTTCATATAAAGTATGTACTCTATCTGGTTTTTGAAAGTCTGATGCCATTTTTGCTAATAGTTTATTATGTGCAACTCCTATATTTACAGTAAATTTTAATTCTTCTCTTACTCTTTTACTAATTTCGTATGCTACATCTATTAACTTCTTACCATTTAAAAATTCGGTCATATCTACAAAACACTCATCTATTGAAAATCTTTCTACTTTATATGAATATTCTAATAGTAATTTATATAGCATATCTGAATATTTTTTATATACTTTAAAATTACTTTCGTAAATTCTTAATGTAGGACATTTTTTTCTTGCACTAAATAATGGTTCTCCTGTTTTTATTCCAAATTGTTTTGCTAAATTACTTTTAGCTAAAACAATTCCATGTCTTTGTTTCTCATCTCCACCTATTACAGATGGAATAGTTCTTATATCTAATTTTTCTCCTTTTTCTAATCTATCTACTGCAAGCCAAGACAAAAATGCATTGTTTACATCAACATGTAAGATTTCTCTCTTCATTTATTTCACCATCATCATTATAAAACATTTGTTCTTGTTTGTCAATATGATAAAAGCAAAATAGAGCAAATTAATTTGCTCTATTTTAACTAAAGAATACTAATTTTTTAATAATTTCTTCTTTTCTGGTAAAAAAACTTATTTTTACTATTAGTTTTTGAATTGGATTAAAAAAATATTTTATTAGTGGTATATCTTTTAATCTAAACTTAACATTAATTGCATCACAAGTAAATAATTTACATGTAATACATTGTGTTACACAACGCTTATTTATTAAATATGGGCATTCTTGTAGTCCTCCCGTCATTAAAATTCTATTTTTAAATTTATGGCAGCACCCCATAGTAACTTTTTTCTCACAATTTCGCTTTCCTATGCAAACATCTTCTTTAAAATCACAATAATTATTTTTTTCAAATTCTTCATCTAAATCTTTGCATACTTGGTCATAAATATATTCTATTCTTTTTTCTTTTTCTTTAATAAGCATCGCTTTTATACACTTTATTATTTCCATATTGTTCTCGTTGTCACCACTTATTATTAATTCACCTATTATAATTTTATCTTCCTTTGTTATCCCTATTTCCAATTTCTTTCTGTTTATTTTTTTGAATATTTTCTGTAATTTTTTTATTATTTTCTTTAACTTCGTATCATTATCTATCTCTATAGCAAATAGAACTGGGACTTTTTTTAACTTTATTATATTTTTATCATCTTTTATTTTTATAAGCTGAAATTTTTTATTTTCTTTTACATATTCACTTAACAAATCTTTTTGTAAGAAAATATTATATTTGTCATTTAATTTTAAAATTTCTTTTTCCAATTTTATTCTCGTTCTCCTTTCGCCTTTCCAATATAAAAATCTTCTATGCTTAATCCTTCTTTTAATTTACTTATTTCATTAGATATATAATAAGATATTATATCTTTTGCTTTTATTTCTCCATTTTGTATTTTATTTTTTATTTGCATATTTATTTTCTTATACCTATCATCATTACTTATTTTCTTTTTTTCTATTAATGAATATAAATATTTCGAAATCCAATCATTTATAGCTTCATTAATAAACTCCATATTATTACTTTCAATAGTAGTAACTTTTTCTTTATTATAATAATATCTATCTACACTGATTCCACTAATATGTCCTATAATACTTTTATCTCCTTTTTGTATTGTATTCCAAGAACCAAATGAAATGAAATGAGTTACTTCGTGATATGTTGATAGTAGAAAAGTGGTTTCATCATCATAATTAGCTATATTTAATATAGGATTTATATTAATCAACTCTCCTTTTCTATATTGTGGAGGATATTCCATTAAGAAAGATCTTTCAAAATTTTTTATATTTATACTCCCATAAAAATTGCCATTATCTTCATAGTAAAAATTATATTGCATTGTCTTATTATCTTTATCATTTAATATAATTTGCATTTTATGTTTTCTATCATATAAAAGTTTTAATCTACTTAAATCTATATTATATTCTACATCTGATATTTCTAATAAGATTTGATTAATTATTTTTTTAATAATTTGAATTCTTTGTTCTTTCATACATATATTTCTTTCTTTATAAATTTTATGGGCACAAATCTAATTGATCTGCACCCATTCCTTTCGCTTTAATTATACTGACTGTAATAGCCGTTAGGACTTACCTCTTTATTGTCAATCATGCACTGTAGCCACGTTCCTCTAGATGTGCTATGTGAACAATTTGCGCAACACTTATCACAATTCATCTTTACTAAACATGGATTTACTTTGTTTTTCTTTTTGCCTACACAATTTCCTTTCCGTAGAGTTTTGTTGTTTCTTTTAATCTTCATAGTTCTTTCCTCCTCAGCTAATTAAAACTTATGTTACTAGTTATGTTATAATATTAACATAATTTTACATATTCGCCAATATTTTAGTCATACCATTCTAATTCCCAATCTACTACTTTTACAGTATCTCCTTCTTTTACACCAGCTTCTTTTAACGCTTCATTTACTCCTAGTTCATCTAACTTTCTTTGGAAATAATACATTGATTCGGTATCTTCTAAGTTTACTCTAGACATTAGTTTTTCCACCGCTGGTCCAATAACTACATACATATCTTCTTCTCTTACTATTTGGAATTCATTTTTATCTTCATTTAATTTATATACTTTTCTTTGATTTAATTCAATTAAATTTTCTTTTGGTATTTCTTTTAAAAGTTCTTCTACTCTTACTAACAGTTCTTTTAAACCTTGTTTAGTAATAGAAGATATTTTAAATATTTCTAAACCTTCTTTTTTAGCAACTTTCTCTAACTCCTTATATAATGTGTCATCTTGTGCCACATCTAATTTTGTTGCTACTATAATTTGCTTCTTCTTAGTTAATTTTTCGCTGTAATTTTTTAATTCATTATTTATGCTGTAGAAATCATCAACTGGATTTCTTCCTTGAAAACCAGATACATCAATTAAATGTAAAATTAATCTAGTTCTTTCTATATGTCTTAAAAATTGTATTCCAAGACCTATTCCATCACTTGCTCCTTCTATTAATCCAGGTATATCTGCTATTACGAAGCTATTTTCGTCATCTGTTTTAACTACTCCTAAATTAGGATTTAATGTAGTAAATGGATAATCTGCAATTTTAGGCTTAGCATCTGTTACTACAGATAAAAATGTTGATTTTCCTGCATTTGGAAATCCTACAAGTCCAACATCTGCTAAAGATTTTAGTTCTAATATTAGTTCCTTTTCAATTCCCTTTTCTCCAGATTGTGCAAATCTAGGAGCTTGTCTTGTTGATGTTGCAAAGTGTGTATTTCCTTTTCCACCTCTTCCTCCTGGTAGTACTAATTCTTTAGAATCTTCCTCTGATAAGTCTGCCACAATTTCTCCTGTTTCGGCATCTTTAACTACTGTACCTATTGGAACTTTTATATATAAATCTTGCCCTTGCTTTCCATTACATCTGGCACCACTACCATTTTGTCCATTTTCAGCTTTGAATTTTTTATTATATCTAAAATTTATTAAGGTGTTTGAATCTTTATCTGTAATAAAGTATACATCTCCACCTTTTCCTCCATCTCCTCCGTCTGGTCCTCCTGCTGCTACATATTTTTCTCTTCTAAATGATATAGCACCATTTCCTCCATTTCCGGATTTTACAAATATTTTTGTATAATCTGTATACATCTTTCTCTCCTTTATTTATTAAAATAGTTAAGTTTCATACTCCCTTTTACTTTTGACATTGTTTCTTTTGCAATTTCTTGTGCTTTTTTTGTTCCATTCTTTAATATTTCTTCTAATAGTTCTGGTCTCTCTTCATAATATTTTCTTTTTTCTCTTATTGGTTGCAATTTTTTTATAATATTTTCTGCCAATTGTCTTTTACATGCAACACAACCTCTTTTACCAGCTCTACACTCTTCAAATATTGTTTTTACTTCATCTTCACTAAATAATTCATGATAATATGCAACCATACACACATCTGGATTTCCTAAATCGTCTTTTCTTATTCTTGATGGATCTGTTAATGCTCCCATTACTTTTTTAGTTATTTCTTCTTCTGAATCAGAAAGATATATTGCATTTCCTAAAGATTTTCCCATCTTATCATTTCCATCTAGTCCTTTTATTCTTTTATTAGAACTTAAAACAGCTTTAGGCTCTTTAAGAGTTTCTCCATATATGCTATTGAATTTTCTCACAATCTCCCTACATTGCTCTAATAATGGTAATTGATCCTCTCCTACTGGCACTAATTCTCCTTCGAAAGCAGTTATATCTGCCGCTTGACTTACAGGATATCCCAAAAATCCATATGTTACGCTTTCTCCAAAAACATCTTTCTTTTGAGCAATTTCTGTTTTTACCGTTGGGTTTCTTTCTAATCTTGCAATTGTTACTAAATTTGAATAATATACTGTTAGTTCTGCAAGTTCTGGTACCATAGATTGTAAAAATATAGTTGTCTTTTCCGGGTCAATACCTACAGATAAATAGTCTATTAAAACTTGGTACACATTGTCTCTTACTTTTTGTGGATTGTTAAAATTATCTGTTAAAGCTTGAACATCTGCTATCATAATAAATCTTTCTAAGTTTTCGTCTTCTTGCATCTTTACTCTACTTTGTAATGATCCAAAATAATGCCCTATATGTAATTTTCCTGTTGGTCTATCTCCAGTTAAACTTCTTTTTTTATTTTGCATATTGCCATCTCCAATCATTGTCAATTCTGTTATATTATACTATATTTTCATACTTTTTACAATATTATATATATAAATGCTTATTAGATTAAATCTTTTTATTAAACAATTTTTACTTCTAAATGACAAAAAGCGCACCTAAAATTTTACTTGCAATATAAATTCTAAGAAAATTTTAGATACGCCATAATTTATTGATATACAAAAAAGACAAGTATAAAACTTGCCTTTTTTAATTATGCATTTGATACTGTTTCTTCATAAACACTTACTTGTTTTTTATCTTTTCCGAATTTTTCGAATTTTACAGTTCCATTTACTAATGCATATAATGTATCATCACTACCAATTCCTACATTTTTACCTGGATGATATTTTGTTCCTCTTTGTCTAATAAGGATATTTCCAGCTAAAACGAATTGTCCATCTCCTTTTTTGACACCTAAACGTTTTGACTCACTGTCTCTTCCGTTCTTAACACTACCTTGACCTTTTTTATGTGCCATTAAATTTCACTCCTTTCGTGAATATTTTATCTCTTTATATCTTAAGCTTCTACTTCTTTAGCTTTTGCTTTTGTAGTAGCTGTTTTTATTGATGTAATTTCAACCTTTGTATATGGTTGTCTATGTCCTTGTGTTCTTCTGTAGTTCTTTTTAGCTTTGTATTTGTATACACGAATTTTCTTTCCTTTACCATGAGAAACTACTTTTCCTTCAACTTTTACACCTTTAACATTAGGAGCTCCTACTTCGATTTTTCCTTCATTAGATACTAAAATTACTTTATCAAATGTAACTTTTTTTCCTTCTTCTACATCTAATTTTTCGAAGAATACTACATCTCCTTCTGCTACTTTGTATTGTTTTCCACAACTTTCAATTATTGCGTACATTATAAAATGCACCTCCCTATTTTTGTATACTCGCTAAGCATAAATACAAGGTAGTTAGCATAGCTAACATTTAGTTACCCGACCTAGGCGGCTTACAATTAGTAATTGTAACATACTTTGTTAAGTTTTGTCAAGTAATTATTTTCCTTTATACTTAGTCTAATTGTAGCTTTTCAATCTTTTTTACAAATTTAGCACTTTTTTATTTACTTTGACAAGTATATATGTTATTTTAATACTTATCAATTATAGGAGGTATGTGCTATGAAGCGAAGAACAAATAGTTCAAAATTGAAATCGTCAAAAGCACCAAAAGAAACAAAACTTTATACTCGGGATGATTTCGAAGTAAGACCGGTAACAAGGAACGATAAATGGTGTCATTTTAAAAAAGGAAAAGATCCAAATGCTCCTTATGGCTACATTATCACAATTCCAAAATACACAAACAAAATGCGGCTTTCTTTAGGTTGTATTATAAGAAGCAGACTTTTTAAAAATACCTTGTACTTACAAGTAGTTGACTCTATACATCCTTCAGAATATACGTCATCTGAATTAAGACGTACGCATTCTGGCAACAAACATCGAAAGGAAGATAAGTATTTAAATATATCTCGCTCTCGTGTGTAATCATGTAAATGAAAAACTGGAGTTAGCACTGCTACTCCAGTTTTTCGTATTGAAATTATCATAAAAAAATATTATAATAATATTATTATGAAGAATTTAATTGTTAGTAAAAAATATGATAATAAAAAATTAAGTAAATTATTATTGGAAACATATCCAGGTTTAAAATTTAGTACCTTTTCTAGAGCTTTAAAAAAGAAGGATATTTTAATAAATGAAAAACGTATTTCTAAAGATTGTATTATATATGAAAATGACCTAATTAAATTATATATTATAGACGATTTGCTTTACCCTACTTATAATATTCCAATAATTTATGAAGATAACAATATCATTGTTTTTAGTAAGCCAAAAGATTTAGAAGTTACTGGAGCAGAATCTTTAACAACTTATGTACATAAAAATTATAACAACAATTTTATGCCATGTCATAGGCTAGATAGAAATACATTAGGATTAGTATTGTTTTCAAAAAATGATATTGTTAACAATATATTAACTGAAAAATTTAAAAATCATGAAATAGAAAAACATTATATTGCTAAAGTTACAGGAATGCTTTCTAAAAAGCAAGATACCCTAATACATTATTTGTTTAAAGATACCAAAAAGTCAATGGTATATATTTCAGATAAATGTAAAACTGGTTACAAAAAAATTATTACATCCTATAAAGTTTTATCATATAGCAAAGAAGAAAACAGCACTATTTTAGATATTAATTTAGAAACTGGTAGAACACACCAAATACGTGCTCATTTAGCATATATAGGTCATCCTATAATTGGAGATGGGAAATATGGTAATAATCAAATAAATAAAAAATTTAATCAAAAAACACAATTACTATGTAGCTATTATCTAAAATTTAACTTTAAATCTGACTCTGGAATTCTAAATTACTTAAATAATAAAGAAATTGTCTTAAATAACTTACCTTTTTCAAAAAAAATATAGCCCTAAAGGCTATATTTTTTTATGGCTAATCATTAAATATTTCGTAAAATTCTTTTTCTGTTATCTTTTCTCTTTCCAGTAAAACCTCTGCAACTGCATCCAATTTATCTCTATGTTGTATTAATAATTTTTGAGCATTTCTATATGCTGTATCTATTAATATCTTTATCTCTGCACCTATTGCATCTTGCATTTTTTCTCCATATATAATCATTTGATTTGTATTTTCTGAATCTTTTAATGATATTGGCCCAATTGTGTCACTCATTCCATAAACAGTTATCATATCTCTTGCAATATTTGTTGCAACTTCTAAATCATTACTTGCTCCTGTTGAGATATCATCTAATACTAATTTTTCTGCAGCTCGTCCTCCTAATAAAGCAATTAGTTTTTCTTCCATTTCTGTTTTCGAAATATAGTATTTATCTTCATTAGTTTTATACATTGTATATCCACCAGCTACACCTCTTGGTATAATAGATACTTCTTTTATATCATTTTGTGTTTCTAAATATCTACTTACAACAGCGTGTCCTGCTTCATGGTATGCTGTTAACTTCTTGTCTTTTTCAGATATTACTCTACTATGTTTTTCAAGTCCTACTGTTACTTTCTTTATTGCTTCTTCTATATCATCTTTATTTATAGAATTATGTTTTCTGGTAGTCGCTATAATTGCAGCCTCATTCAAAATATTTGCAAGTTCTGCACCAGTAAATCCTGCTGTATCTTCTGCAATATCTTTAAAGTCAATATTATCGTCTATTTTCTTGTCTTTACTGTGTATTTTTAGAATTTCTTCTCTACCCTTTTGATCTGGTGAGTTTATTACTATTTGTCTATCAAATCTTCCAGGTCTTAACAATGCTTTATCAAGCATTTCTGGTCTATTGGTTGCAGCTAATACTATAATTGTTTCACTAGTATCAAATCCGTCCATTTCAACTAGCAATTGATTTAGAGTTTGATTATTTTCAGATTCTGCACCACTTGAACTAGTTCTTCTTGCTCCTATTGCATCTATTTCATCAATAAATACGATACATGGAGCCATTTTTCTTGCTTTTTCAAATAATTTTCTAACTCTTGAAGCTCCAAGACCTGCAAACATTTCTATAAATTCTGATCCACTCATAGATATAAATGGAACGTTTGCTTCTCCTGCAATAGCTTTTGCAATTAATGTTTTACCTGTTCCTGGTTTTCCACAAAGTAATACTCCTCTTGGCACTTTTGCTCCCATTTCATAAAACTCTTCTGGTTTCTTTAAGAAATTAACAATTTCGACCATTTCTTCTTTTTCTTCATCAAGTCCTGCAACATCTTCAAATCTGATATTTGTATCTTTTTCTTCGCTATCATATATTTTTCCTTTATCACCCAAACCTTGCATCTTAAATAACATTATTATTAAAGAAACCATTAAAAGTGTTGGTAATATTGTAAAAATTGTATCTCCTATTTTTAAAAGTACATTTGGCTCTTTTTGAAGTACTTCCATTTCATTTCCTTGTTCAGTTTTAGTTTGTATATATTCTGAGAATGCTTGTAAACTTGGAACAATTGTTGTTTTTTCCTCTTCTTCATCTTTTAATTTTACTTTAACAGTTGTACTTCCTACTGTCATTTCTATTTTTTCTACTGTATTATCATTTATTTTTTGAATTAATTCCGTATATGGCAATATTAGTTTGTCTTTTTCCTCATTGTTATTATTATATACCAAATATGCTATCGCAGATAAAACACTAATAATTATTAATAATACTATAGAAGAAATCCAAAACTTTTTTGATTCGTTATTTTTCTCTTTGTTATTTTTTGAATTTTCCATCAAAATGATATCCTCCTTATTTATACTTCTCCGCTTGCTTCTTTCCCCACATTATTGTCTTTGTTTTCTTCTTTTTTATCTTCATCTTTTTTATCATTTGATTTATTATCATCTTTATTTTCTTTTGGTTCTTCTGTTTCTTTTTCTTCTAACTCTTTTTTTAGCTCTTGTTGCTTTTGTACAATTGTAGTTAATTCGATTTGTTGCTTTATTAAATTTTGTCGTATTAAGAAAATTGCTGTAAATACATATATATATGAAATTCCTCTATACATAATATTAAAGTATTTTATTTCAAATCCTGTTGTTAATAATACTACAGCATATGCCAGTAAAAGAACAATTGGAAGTGTCATAGCATGTATAGAAATATTTACTAATGCTGATGCCTTCATCTTCACTCTTGAAAGCATAGCAATTATGTTGCTTAATAATGCAAGTATAATAATATCTAGTATACTCATAAATACAAATATTAAGAAGAATCCTAAAAACACAGTAAACACTAAGCTAATACACAAAGAAATCATATTTATACTATTCATGTCATTTAATATATCTTGTTTTGTGAATTCACTCTTTCCATATACACTTTCTATATCACTTAATTTCATTTCCTGAATTTCTGATAATGTATACGCATTTTTTAAATATATTTTATCTTTTAATATTAATACTCCAATTTCATATAAATTTATTTTATCTTTATATTCATTTATCTTCGCATCATCTAATTCTTTTGTATCTGCAATTATTAATACATCATCTGCAATTTTATCTATTGTAACTGGTTCTTCACTCTGCAAATCTAATGTTCCATTTGAATAACTAAAATTTGGTATATCACCTTCTATAAATTTTTTTACGTTTGGAACCGTTACTGTAACTTGTAATGCTGCGAAAACTATTGATATTACTACAGAAAATAATATAGATAATTTTAAAAAGTAAAATATCCCCTTTTTCATATCTTGCATTGCAAATTCTTGATATGAATCAAAATTGAAAATACTATTTTTTACATTTTTAAAAAAACCTTGTTTTTTAGTTTTTTCCATTATTTATATAACCTCCTAACTGAAGAATCTACATATAAGGGATTCGCATTCATTTTTACTTTTTCTCCTATTTTTAAATTCTCACCTGTTATATCTACTGTAAGATGATACATTCCAATTCTTCCTAAAATTGCATATTTTTTATTATTTATTTCTACATATAATTTTGTGTCTTTAAATAATTTTTTTATAGCTTGTACTACATCTCTAAGCTTATTTGTCGTAGATAACATATCATTTTCAAGTCTCATATGATACCCCTCTGCATAACCAGTTGGTATTATAGCAACTTTAGTTTCTTTCTTTGTTTTATAAGTATTAGAATAACCTATATTCCATCCTTTTGGTAATATTTTTATTTCAGAAATTTCACTTTCCAAATATCCTATCTTTTTTAATCCTAATTTATTTGCTACTGCAATTCGACCTAAAAATGCTGAACCTATTCTTACTGCATTTAAGTTCATATTTGGAAATCTTATGAATGCAGAAGAATTTGATATATGTTTTATTGGAATATTTATTTCATTTTCTTCTAGTTTTTTTATAAGGTTAATAAAGTTTTCATATTGGTAGTTTGTCCACTTTTCTTTATAAAAAGATGTTGAAAAATGAGAAAATATTCCTTCTACCACTGCAAATTTTTGCAATTTTTTTATATCCCCTATTATTTGCTCTTCTTCATTATATAAATACCCATATCTTCCAAAACCGGTATCTATTTTTATATGAATTTTTGGTTTCTTATTCAATCTTTTAATAACATTTATTAAAGCTTCTTTTGCTTCTTTTGACCCAATTGTAATAGTAATATTATTTTTCACCATTTCTTCTATATCATTTTCTATAGCTGTAGAAGACATCATTAAGATATCTTCTTTTATTCCATATTCACGTAATTTTATAGCTTCTTCTGTACTTGCAACTGCTAAATATTCAATTCCATTATCTATTAAAAAATTAGAATATTCTTTTAATCCTAATCCATACCCATTTGATTTAACAATTGCTATTATTTTTAATTTTTCATCACTTTTTTTTGCATATTCTTTTATTTGTTTTATATTATGTTTTAAATCTTGCTTTTCTATAACTAAAACTGCCATATTTTCTCCTTCAAGTTATTTTTAATCTATTAATTTATAAAATTTTAATATGCTAATCTTTATGTTTAACTTAACATACTTTTTTATTTTTTATTTCTATTCATTAATAATGTTCTAACTCTTTTAAAGATTTTTTCAGATATTTTATATAGGTTATATCTTATTGGTGAGTAATCCATGTGAAGTTCTCCTATAAATTCTGTGAATTCTGCACCAAATCCTTGTTTAAATCTATACAATCCATATTGAGGGTGATTTTCATCAACAACTCCAGAAACGCCTCTTAAGTCATATATATCATCTCCTCTAGAAATTGCTATTTTAATCATTTCCCATTGTAAAAGATAATTTGGCATTAAATTTCTATGTTCATTACTACTTGCTCCATATAGGTACCATGTTTTATTACCATACATAATAGGAATAACTCCTGAAATTGGCTTTCCTTCATAATATGCCATTAATACCTTCATATGTTCTGGTGCTAATGCATCATACATTTGCTCGAAATATTCTAGTGGTCTTATCATAAAACCATCTCTTTTTCCTGTTTCAATCATTATTTTATGAAAGTCTTTTAAATCTTCTTTATTTCCTTCTTTTATTGTAACACCTTTTCTCCCTGCTAATCTTACATTATATCTTGTCTTAGAATGAAACGCTTTGAATACTTCGTCCTCTTTTTTTCCTTTTATATCCAATCTAAATACATATCTAGGTTGAATTTCATCTCTAAAATCTTTAGCATCATCTTTTATTTTATATCCTAATTTTGTTACTATTTCTCTAAATTCTTTATCATCGCTTTTTATATCTGGCTCTATTTTTAATACCATTGCATGATATTTCTTTGCAAGTTCTTTTGCACCATCTGTTAATTGTTTTAAAACTTCTTCATTGTGAATATCACAAACTGGTCCTCTTGATGAATACATTAAATATCCAAAAATTGGTATTTTTCTAAGTAAGACACTTAAAGAACCTATAATATTATTATTTTCATCTTCTGCTAAAATAATTTCATTTTTCCAAAAGTTTTTTACTTTTCCCCATTCTAAAGATTGTTGAAAATTACATCTTTCATTATGTTCTAAAAATTCTGTATACTTCTTTTTATCTTCTTCACTATTTAAATCTAAAAATCTCAATTTAATTCCTCCAATGTGTACTCTATTTTCATTTTCATATTTTACACTAACTATATTTTTTTTACAAGTATTTTTCCCCTATTTAAAGATTAAATAGGGGAAAAGAAATATATGTTTTATTTTAAATTCCAAAGTTTTCCTTTAGCAACATCTTGAATTTCCAAAGTTAGTAAATAATAGTAAAAATATTATTATAAAAAATAATATTTCGCTATCTCCACATCCACAAAACATATTTCCAAATAATCCACCATTATTGCATCCACAATTCATTCCTCTTTCTTCTTGCATACTTACCCTCCTATCCTTTTAATAAAGCTATTAATTATTAATTTTAATTTTTCGCTTTTTTATATGATATATTATGCTAATTTAATTTTTTATGTTACAATAGATGTATATATTAAATTAAAGGAGTGATTTTTTTGGAATTACTTTCACCTGTTGGTGATTTTGAATGTTTAAAAGCTGCTGTGCAAAATGGCGCTGACAGTGTATATTTTGGAGCAAACAATTTTAGTGCACGAGCTTTTGCAAATAATTTTGATTATGAAACTTTACAAATGGCTATAGATTATGCCAAACTTAGAAATGTAAAAACTCATCTTACATTAAACACATTAATAACTAATGATGAATTTAAATCTGCTGTAGATCTTGCAAATTTTGCATACAACTCTGGTATTGATGCAATTATCGTGCAAGACTTAGGTTTGGCCTTATATTTAATAAAGAACTTTCCAGGTTTAGATGTTCACGCTAGTACTCAAATGACTATACATAATTTAGAATGCGCACAAACTATGCAAAAATTAGGTTTTAAACGTGCTGTACTGGCTCGTGAATTATCTATTCCAGAAATTTATGATATATGTAAAAATACAAATATAGAAATAGAAACTTTTATTCATGGTGCATTATGTCTTTCTTATTCTGGACAATGTTTAATGTCTAGTATGATTGGTGGTCGTTCAGGAAATAGAGGAAAATGTGCTCAGCCTTGTAGATTACCTTATAAAGTAAAAGGCTATGATAATTCTTTAAATTACCTATTAAGTCCAAAAGATTTATGTGGGTTAGAATTTATTCCTGATTTAATAAAAGCAGGAGTTTCATGTTTAAAAATAGAAGGTAGAATGAAATCTCCAGAATATGTAGCTACCGTTACCAGAATTTATAGAAAATATATTGATAAATATTTAACTAATGATAATTACGAAATAGAAGAATCTGATAAAAATGATTTGTTACAAGTATTTAACCGTGGTGGATTTTCTTCTGGACATTTAAAAAGTTCACCTAATACAGATTTTATATTTCCAAGTAAGCCAAACAATGCAGGTATATATATAGGAAATGTTTCACACTATAATATTTCTAAAGAATATATAAATGTTAATTTAAATAATGATATTTCAATTGGAGATACTATTTCCTTAAATAATGGTAATAAGAAATATACAGTATCTGAATTAATGATAAACACCCAAAATATTAATTCTGGTTTTACTGGTCAAAAAGTTACCATTGGAAGATTAAAAGGTAATATTAATGTAGGTTCTAAAGTTTATAAGTTGTCAAGTAAAGATTTAACAAATAAAGCTCACTCTTCTTATGAAAATAATATTGAAAATAAGAAAATACCTTTAAATGCACACATAACTATAAAAGAAAATGAGCCTATTTCTTTAACTGTTTCTACTATAAATACACCTGGTAGCATTTACAACGATATAACTGTTATAGAGAAATCTGAATTAGTTCCTGTCGTTGCGATTAATAAACCATTAGATGTTGATAGAGTTATAAGTCAATTGAGTAAAACTAACAATACTCAGTTTGAGTTTAAAAATATCCAAGTAAACTTAGATTCTAATTTATTTATTACTAAAATTAGTGCAATAAATGACTTACGCAGAAAAGTTCTAGCTAAAATTGAAACTTTAGCATTAAATAACATGAGAAAAAATTTAGATATCACCTATGTTAACTTTTCTTCAAGTAATTCACATATTTATAAAAAAGAAGTTTCTGTATGTTTTAATATTTTAAATCCTAGTTATTCTTATGAAGATTTAAATAGTTTTGCTAAAGCTTATATACCATTAAAATATTTCTATGATAGCAAATATGCTCCTTGCATTCGCACTATTTCTAAAAAAGCTAAGCTTTATATTTATCTGCCAGTTATTATAAAAGGAAATTATAAAAATTTACTTGCAAATTATATAAAAATGGCCATAGAAAATTATTCTATAGAAGGTTTTGTTTTTTCTAATATTGGGAATATCGAATTTTTAAAACATTTACAAAAAAAGTACAGTAAAGATTTTAAACTTATTGGGAATTACACTTTAAATGTTTTTAATATTAACACAGTTAAAGAATTACTAGATATGAATGTGGATATAATAGGAATATCTCCAGAATTAAATAAGTCTTCTATTATGTCTTTATGTTCTAATTATGGAAATAATTTAGAAATATTTGCATATGGTAATGTTCCACTTATGAATACTAATTATTGTTTTCTTGGTAAATCTAATAAATGTTACCCAGATTGTTCTAAAAAATGTTTTAATTCGAACGAAAAATTCTTTTTAGAAGATAGGATTGGTTTTAATTTTAGATTTATACCAGATAATATTCAGACTGTTACAACTATTTTTAATAGTAGAATAACTTCTATAGAAACTAAAGATTTTAATATTGGTTCTTTAAGAATAAATTTACTTGATGAAACAATTGACGAAATAAATAATATTATTAATACTATAAGTTTAGGAAATAGACTTGAAGGTAATATGTATACAAATGGTAATTTAAATAGAGATATTTAATTTTAGAGCAGGAAATAATATTCCTGCTCATTTCATTATATTGGATTACTACTTAGTTTTATAATTAAATTCATATCATCATCTTTAGCTGCTTTATTTTTCCTTATTGCACCACATTTTTCACATTTAAAAACAATTACATATCCTTTTTTAGAATTTAATTCTATTCCTATTGGTTTTAATTTTCCATGGCATTTCTCTTCTCTATCTCCTGGATTTATATCTACATGTTTAGAATATAAGCAATATGGGCAATGATTTCTACAAGAATATTCTAATTTATGTACCAATTTTCCACAATTTTCACATACAAATTCTTCATCTATTTCTGTAAATTTACTATTTTTTATCATATTTTAACTCCTAATATTTAAAATCTCCATTTCCTAAGAATTCTCTTAATAATGAATTTGTTGGTATTAATTCTTTTGGAATTTCTTTAAAATATTGTAAAATTTCGCATAATCTTTTAGCTTCTGAATATTCTTCTTCTGAACTATCTATTTCCTTTAATAATGGCAATGCCATAGTTTTTAGTACTGACATTTCATATACTAAGGATGTATTAAACATTACATCTGCCTGTTCTTGATATGGGAATATATTTTTCTCTTCTCCTCTATTTACTGAAGGCCACATTCTTAGTGTGTGAAGTGCAGAATATCCTCTAAATTGGTAATCCCTTACAATTCTTCTTATTAATCTTGAATCTGTTGTTGATATTCTATTAAAATAATCTATATTTAATACAGTTAAAGCACTAATATAAATTTTAAATTTATTTTCTTTTGGGATACTTTCTGTTAATTTATCATTTAAGCAATGAATTCCTTCAATTACCAAAACATCATTTTTATTTAATTTTAGCTTTTCTCCTCTATATTCTTTATGACCTGTATGGAAATTAAATGAAGGTGTTTCTACTTCTTCTCCATTTAACAATTTTAATATTTGATCATTAAATAAATTCATATCTATTGCATTTATATCTTCAAAATCGTAATTTCCATCTGCATCTTTTGGTGTGTCTTCTCTTTCTACAAAATAATTATCTACAGATATTGTTACAGGTCTTAAGCCATTTAATTCTAATTGTAATCCTAATCTTTGTGCAAAAGTTGTCTTTCCTGAAGATGATGGACCTGCTATCAAAATTACTTTTGCATTTTTATTCTGAGCTATTTTATCTGCTATTTGTGATATTTTCTTTTCATGTAATGCTTCATCTAATAATACTATATGTTTTGCTTCACCATTTTCTATTTTAGTATTTAGCTTATATAAAGTGTTTATATCTAATAGCCTATGTATATTTTCATAATCTTGTAGAGCTGCTAATAATTTTGGGTTATCTTCAAATTGTTGTAATTTTGTTATATCTTTTCTATTAGGATATCTTATAATAAATCCATGTTTATATTTTTCTAATTTAAATATCTTCATATATTTTGTAGATATCGGCATAACACCATAAAAATAATTGTAATAATCTTCACAATAATATAGCGTAACATGATTTCTTTCTTCTATATCTTTTTGAAGTATGCCTTTTAAGGTTTTATTTTTTTCGTAAAATTCATTTGCTTCTTCTTTAGACATTATAACTTTTTCTATTGGCAAATCTTTTTGTACAATTTCATTCATTTTATTAGTAATTGCTTCTAACATTTCATCTGTAACTTTCATATTATCTATTTCGAAAAACATAGAGTTTGACAATTGGTAGTCAACTGTTAGTAAAGCTTTAGGATACAATTCTGAAAAAGCCTTTGCCATAATATAATTTAATCCTCTTATATAGATTCTAAGACCATCTTTATCTGATATATCTATAAATTCTATGTTTGTATCTTCTTTTAAAGTATGATTTAACGATTGTATTTGGTTATTACATATACAAGCAATTATGTGCTCATTACATTCTTTTTCGAATAGTTCTATAACTTTCTTAGGTTCTTGTATTTCTATAATTTTATCTTTATATGTTACTTTCATAGCATTCTTCCTTTCGTTTTTACTACATAATATTTTATATTATATTATTTATTAAGTCAAACTATTCTTAAATTCTGGTACATATTCTTCTTCATGTTCACCTAAATCTTGCATATAACCATTTTCTATTCCAATTTCATATATATAGTCTTCTATATCTTCATACTCTTTTATATTTATTTTTCTACTAAGTTCTTTTATTTCTTTTGCTTTATATGTTGGAAAATATTGTGCCATAATACTTATATATACCTCATCATCTATATTTTCTTTTATCCACTTTAATACATTTTTTGTGTTTTGATTTTCATTTGGCAAAATAAGGTGTCTTATAATTAATCCTTTTTGGATTATTCCATTTTCATTTAATTTAGGTGGTCCTACCTGGTTATACATTTCTTTTATCGCTTGTGTCGTTACTTCAAAATAGTTATTCACATTAGAATATTTTTTTCCTAAGTTATTATTTGAATATTTAAAATCTGGTAAATATACATCTATATATCCTTTTAGTAATTGCAATGTTTCTATATTTTCATAGCCATTTGAATTGTATATTATTGGAATTTTTAAACCTTTTGATTTTGCAGTCTTAATTGCCTCTATAATATGGTACACATACATTACTGGTGTTACTAAATTTATGTTATGTGCTCCTTTATTTTGTAAATTTAGCATACTATTTGCTAAAAAATCTACACTAACTTCCTCTCCCATTCCTTCTTGGCTTATTTTATAATTTTGACAAAAAACACAATTAAAATTACAATTAGAAAAAAATATTGTTCCAGAACCTTTTGTACCACTTATACAAGGCTCTTCAAAATGATGTAACGATACTAATGATATTTTTACTTTATCTGTAGCCTTACATTTCCCAATTTTTCCTCTTAACCTATTTACATTACATTTATGTGGACATAATTTACATTGTTCTAATCTTTCTAACATATTTTCACCTTTTAGCATTATTCGAACTTTTGTTCGTTTGTATTTTAAAAATAAAATACAAGTTTCCTTGTACTTTATTGGTGGGCAGAGATGGATTCGAACCATCGTACTCAAATGAGAACAGATTTACAGTCTGCCGCCTTTAGCCACTCGGCCACCTACCCATATATATAAATGGTGCTCCCTCAAGGATTTGAACCTTGGACCCACCGGTTATGAGCCGGTTGCTCTGACCAACTGAGCTAAGGGAGCTTATCAACGAAATTTAGTATACTATCTTTTATATAATATGTCAATACTTTTTTAATTATTTTTTTATTTTTTTCAAAAAATTTGTCTAAAAATACTATACTACCTAAAACTAGGCAATATAGTATTTATAGTTTCTAGTTTTCTGCTTTTCCTTCTGGAAGTGCTGGAACTTCAAGAACGACTCTAATGCTCATAATATATTTAATTGTTCTTACAAATTTGCTATTTTTAATTCTTTGCCATAAAGTTGGCTTAGCCTCAAATGTTTCTGCTACATATTGTTCTTTTTGTACTTTTTTCTCTTTTGCTTTCTCTACATTTGAATTTTCAGCAATTGCAGCAACATTAACTTGTTTTTCTTTCTTTTCTTTTTTCGCTTTAACTTTTTTAGCTTTTTGAACTGGTTCTGCAACAGTTTCTATTTGTTCTTCTATTACTTCTTCTATTGGTGCTGGTATTTCTTTTAATGCATCTGCTATTTCAAGTCCAATATAGCTTAACGCTTTTGATCTATCTTCAATTCTTTCCATATCTATTTCAATATGTAAATTTGATTCCAAATTAGAAATTCTTGCTTTTAATAGTTTTAAAGCATCTTTGTAATGTTCTGTTTCTTTGCTTCTGCTTCTTCCGATAATTAATAATGTATTTATTATATCTTCATCAAAATCTGCTCCAGCTTCTTTTACACTATCTTTCCAATTTTTCTCTTTTGTATCTACCTTATTTAGAAGATCTTTTAATTTTCCACCTAAGCTTATATTTAGTTCTCTTTGTCTTATTAAAGTTTCTATTTGCTTAGTATTATCTTCGAATTGGCTTGTGGCAAATTCTACTAAATCAAAAGCAGCATTATATACACTTGCAGGGAAATTTTGTTTCTTTGGATATTCTACCAAATATGTTTTTATAGCTTCTACTAAATCCTTAAAATAAGTATCATCATCTAATTGAATAATTTGCTTCTTACTTTTAGGATTAATCATTTTATGAACTTTTTCTATATTTGATAATATCTTCTCCTCAGTTATTACCATTCTAACATTTACTATGCCAGATCTAGACATGTAAACTCCCTCCTTCATCATACGTAATTCCAAAAACTAAGTTTATTATACATCTTTCTGCATAAATCTACAATGATTTTGTCTTTAATTATTTATTTCTTTTTTGTAACAGTATTGTAATATTGTTGTAATATTATTTTGCTATTCCTGATATTGCTATCTTTTCTATTTCCTTATACATTAATTGTATATCTATCTTTTCTTCTAATTTTAATTTGTATATTAGGCAAGAACTAGTAAGGCTAAAAATTTCTGAAGCTATAACTTCTGGATTTTTATCTATTATTTCGCCCTTTTCTATACCTTCCCTAACAATATCTTCTACTATACTTAAATATTCAAATACATATTTTCTACTTCTTTTGTTTCTTTCTTCTTTACCCCACATTTGGCTAAGAACTATTGTAATTAAACTTTCATATTTTACTATTACTTTTATTTGAATTAAAATTATAGCTCTTATTTTATCTATATAATTAGAAACTTTATCTGTTTTTATTTGAATACTATTTTTTAAAAGTTTCATTCCTTCTTCTACTAAAAAATTAAATATTTCTTCTTTACTAGAAAAATGATAATACAAAGTACCTTTTGCAACACCTACTGTAGCAGTGATTTCTTCTATACTTGTAGCTTCGTAACCTTTATCTGCAAATAATTGCATGGCTGTTTCGAATATCTTTCTTTTTGTTTTATTCATTAACATATCTCCTATTTCTTTTAAATTTTAAAATAAAGAAATTTCTAATTTTAGTCCATCTACTTACTTTAACTACTAAATAAAATTTATTTGAATCCTTTTCTTCCATTTTTTTCTCCTTTGTACAAACTCCATTTTAGTTTACTATAATTATTAATTTTTATCAATACACTTTCTGTATTTTTCCAATTAAGTCTATTCCTTCATTATCTATAATTTTTACTGTAACTATTTTATTTTGCAAATTATTTGTATTTTCTTGTATTTTTACCATTATATAATTAGTAGTATGACCTTTATAATATCCCTCTTCAAATTCTTCTATTAATACATCTAGATTCTTATTTATGTATCTTTTATTTTGATTTATTTCATTTTTATCAGATAATTCTATTAATTTCTTACTTCTTTCTTCTTTTATATTTCCATCAATTTGGTTTGGCATTTTTTCAGCCTTTGTACCATGTCTTGGAGAATATTTAAACACATGCATCTTGTAAAAATTTATTTCTTTTAAGAAATCATATGTAATATTAAATTCTTCTTCTGTTTCCCCTGGAAATCCTACTATAATATCTGTAGTTAAAGCTACATTAGGATATGTTTTTCTTAGTAATTCTGTAGCTTTTTTAAAGTCTTCAGTAGTATAATGCCTATTCATCCTTTTTAAAGTTTCGTTGCATCCACTTTGCAAAGATAAGTGAAAATGATCGCAAATTCTAGCTAGTTTACTTAGTCTTTTTACAAATTCTTCTGTAATTAACGTTGGCTCTAATGAACTTAGCCTAATTCTTTCTATTCCATCTATTTTATTTATTTCTTCTAATAAATCTATTAGTCCTATATTTTCCTCTAAATCTTTTCCATATGATGCAACATGAATTCCTGTTATTACAATTTCTTTTATACCTTTTTGTGCTAAGTCTTCTACTTCTTTCTTCACGTTTTCTATTTTTCTACTACGTATACGTCCTCTTGCATATGGAATTATACAATATGTACAGAATTGATTACAACCATCTTGTACTTTTATTGCAACCCTATTTTTATCTGTATAATTCACACTTCCAAAATCTACAAATTGTTTTTGATGCATAACATCTGATATATATGTTTTTGGGTTTCTTTCTTTAATTTCTTCTTCAACATATTTTATAATCTCGGTTTTTTCGCTTATTCCTAAGATTAAATCTATGTCTTTTATTTCTTCTAGCTTATCCTTAGCAACTTGTGCATAACAGCCTACAGCTACCACAATAGCTTCTGGATTTAATTGCTTCGTCCTTCTAATCATTTGTCTAGACTTTTTATCTGAAATGCTAGTTACTGTACAAGTATTAATTATATATATATCTGATTTTTCTGTAAAATCAACTATTTTGTATCCTTTTTCTAAAAATGCTTGGATCATTCCATTTGTTTCATATTGATTAACTTTACAACCTAATGTATAGAATGCTACTTTCATTTTGTTTCCTCTTTCTAAAAATTTATAGTTATTATACCAGTGAATTTACTTTTTTTCAAGTTAAAGTATCTTTGCATATGGTTAAATGTACAGTAGACCCTGCTCATTTAGTACACAAAAAAGCGAACCTAAAATTTTCTAACAAATGTAAATTCTAAGATTCGCTATAATTCTCTAGTACAGAAAAAAATAATCTGTTAATATATAACAGATCATTTTTTATAATTATTCTTCAGTTTTAGTTGTTTCTTCTGCTACAGTAGCTTCTGCTTTAACTTCTTCTGCAACTGGTTCTTCTACAGCTGTTTTTACTGTAATTTCTTTATTTTCGATTCTAGCACCAATTTGTTCTTTAGTTTTAGCAGCTTTACCTACTCTATCTCTTAAGTAGTATAATTTAGCACGTCTTGCTTTACCTACTCTTACTAATTCTACTTTTTCTACTAATGGTGAATGAATTAAGAATGTTTTTTCTACACCAACACCAGAAGCTATTCTTCTAACTGTAAATGTAGCATTTAATCCTCCACCTTGTTTTTTTATAATGATTCCTTCAAATACTTGGATTCTTTCTCTGTTTCCTTCTTTTATTCTTTGGTGAACTCTTACAGTGTTTCCAACTTTAAGAACTGGTATCTTATCTTTTAAGTGTTCATGCTCTATTGATTTTATGATATCCATTATTTACTTCCTCCTTCTTTTAAATTTTTATATTCCTTTAACATTTCTCTTTCTTCATATGATAAGTTAATTTCTTTTAATAAGTCTGGTCTTTTTAAATATGTATTTATTATTTCTTGTTTTTTTCTCCATTTCCTAACATTTTCATGATGACCAGATATTAATACATCTGGAACACTTTTGCCTAAAAATGTTTCTGGTCTAGTGTATTGTGGATATTCCAAAAGTCCGTTTGTAAAAGATTCTTCCTCAACAGAGTCTTCTTTTAAAACTCCTTTTACATATCTGCTAACACTATCTATTAAAACCATTGCTGGTAATTCACCACCAGTTAATACATAATCACCTATAGAAATTTCCTCATCTACGATTTCATCAATTACTCTTTGGTCAATACCTTCATAATGTCCACAAAGCAATATAATGTTTTCTTCTTTAGCTAAATCTTGTACAATTTGTTGATTTAAAGTTTTTCCCTGTGGTGACATATATATAACTTTGGCATTATTACTTTTTACAGAGCTATATGCATTATATACAACGTCTGGTTTGATAACCATTCCTGCTCCACCACCATATGGAGTGTCATCTACTTTTTTATGTTTATCTTTAGAAAAATCCCTAATATTTATTAAATTAATATCTATTAGACCTTTTTCTTTTCCTCTTCCAATTATGCTTTCATCTAATGCTGAAAACATTTCTGGAAAAAGAGTTAATACATCAAATTTCATTTAATTCTCCTATATTAATCCTGGTATAATTTTTATTACCATTTTTTTATTCTTCAATTCAACTTCTTTCACAACTTCAGCTATTGCTGGAACTAATATTTGCTTTCCGAGATTGTCTTTTACTACATATACATCATTACTTCCAGTTGGAAATACATCTTCTATTGTTCCTAAATATTCATCATTTTCTGAATATACATTAATTCCTATTAAGTCTACAATATAATATGTATCTTCACCTAGTTCTTCTTGGCTTTTCTTTTCTATTTTCAAATAGAAGTTTCTATATTTTTCTGCCTCTTCTATTGAGTCTATTCCTTCAAGCTTTAATAATACCTGGTTTTTGTTATATCTTACTTGCTCAATTTTCACTTTTTTAAGTTCACTTTTAAGCTGTATATATATATACTTTAACTCTTCAAATTTACTAATATCATCTGTAAAAGGATTTACTTTTACTACACCTTTTAATCCGTTTGTATTAACAATTTGTCCAATCTCTATGTATTCCATATTAACCCCTTTTAGTTAATAAATTCAATTGTAACTTTTTTGTCTTCTTTTGATGCTATAGATTTCATTATTGATCTTATAGCTCTTGCTACTCTTCCTTGTTTACCAATAACTTTTCCCATGTCATCATCTGCAACTTTTACTTCGTATACAACTGATTTTTCACCATTTAATTCTTTAATAGATACTGCTTCAGCATTATCTACTAAGTTTTTTATCATTATCTCTAAAACTTCCTTCATTTGTTAATCCTCCTGCATTAGTCTTTGTTTGCTAAGTCTATTAATTTTTTAACTGTATCTGTAGGTTTTGCTCCATTTTTTATCCATGTTTTAGCAGCTTCTTTATCTAAAACTATTGTTGATGGTTTTGTCATTGGATCATATGTTCCTATTTTAGCTATAACTTTTCCATCTCTTGGACTTCTAGAGTCTGCTACTACTATATGATAAAAAGGTGCTTTTTTCTTTCCTTCTCTTTGTAGTCTTATTTTTACCATTTATTTCACCTCCTAAAAATCTAAGTATCTATTATTAATTTTTATTAATAATCTACATTTTAAAATCTTTTAAATTATTCATGTTTAGATTTTTCATCATATTCTTCATTCCTTTTCCTGTTTTTATTTTCTTCATCATTTTTTGTGTTGTTTCGAATGAAGTCATGAATTTATTAATTTCTTGTACAGATGTACCACTACCACTTGCTATTCTTTTTCTTCTACTTGCATTTAATAGCTTTGGATTTCTTCTTTCTTTATTTGTCATAGAACAAATAATAGCTTCTATTCTATCAAATTCTTTGTCATCTACTTTTATATCTTTAAGTTGATTCATTCCTGGAATCATTTTTATTAAAGATGAAAAAGAACCCATCTTTTTTACCTGTCTTAATTGCATTAAATAATCATTCAAATCAAAATTTTGCTTTCTTAATTGTTCTTCCATCTTTTTTGCTTCTTCTTCATCAAATGATTCTTCCGCTTTTTCTATTATTGAAAGCACATCTCCCATTCCTAAGATTCTTGATGCCATTCTATCTGGATGAAATTGCTCTATATCGCTTAATTTTTCACCTGTTGCAATATATTTTATTGGCTTTCCTGTTACTTTTTTTACCGATAGCGCTGCACCACCACGAGTATCACCGTCTAACTTAGTTAATATGATTCCATCTAATCCAACTTTTTCATTAAATGTTGTTGCTACATTTACAGCATCTTGACCTGTCATACTATCTACTACTAGTAAAATTTCTTGTGGTCTTACACTTTGTTTTACATTTTGTAATTCTTGCATTAGTTCTTCATCTATTTGAAGTCTTCCTGCAGTATCTAGTATTATTACATCATTTAGCTTTCTTATTGCCTCATCAATTGATCTTTTTGCTATATTCACAACATTTTTAGAATTTTCATCACTAAACACAGGTATATTAAGCTGTTTTCCTACTACTTGAAGTTGTTTTATAGCTGCTGGCCTGTATACATCACAAGCAACTAATAGTGGTTTTTTACCTTGCTTTCTTAAAATATTAGCAAGTTTTCCAGCTGTTGTTGTTTTACCAGAACCTTGCAAACCAACTAACATTATTACTGTTGGAGCATTTGGTAAAAATGTTATTTTACTTTCTGTTCCACCTAATAATTCTACTAGCTCATCTTTAACTATTTTTATAATTTGTTGGCCTGGAGTTAAAGATTTTAAAACATCTTGACCTAGTGCTTTTTCTTGAATTACAGCTATAAATTCTTTTACTATTTTATAGTTTACATCTGCTTCTAGTAATGCTAATTTAACTTCTCTTAACATATCTTTTAAATCAGATTCTGTAACTCTTACTTTTCCTTTAAATTTATTTGTTATATTTTGTAATTTAGAAGATAATCCTTCAAAAGCCATTATTTTCTCCTTAATTTAAATTAATTTCATTAATTCTATTTTTATAGAATTTATTTTTTCTTTATCTTTTATTTCTAAATTATCTAATTTAGTTATTATGTCTTCAATTATTTTTTGCTGTTTTTCATTTTTTTTCATAATACCTAATTTGTTTTCTAAATCATATAATTTAGACTCGCCATTTTTTATATTATCTCTTACAGCTTGCCTTGTAATATTATAATTTTCTGCAATTTCTGACAAAGAATAATCGTTATTATAATATTGGTCTAATATTTCAAATTGTTTTTCTGTTAAAATATCTTTATATATTTGTGATAATATACTTATTTCTATATTTTTTTCCACCATTACACCTTCTTTTTTTGTAATGCTATTATACTTTACACTATTTTAGTGTAAATGTCAAGAGCTTTACACTAAAAAAAAGCGAACCTAAGGTTTTCTATCCAAAATTAAAATAGTAAGCAATCCAATACAATCTCTTACTATTCTTATCTATCGGGATTTTAAGGACCTTCCTAAAATCCCGGTTCCTGGTTAAAATATATTTCTTATTAAAAAACTTTCTTTATCTATTATATGATTTATAATAAATTTGCACTCTTCAAGTTGTGGGGTCGCCTGGTTATATTCTTTAACGTCTATATTTCCTTTTATTAGTGTAATTTGTCTTTGTACTTTTTCTAATTCATTATGTTCTAGATAACAAGATAATAAATTTATATTTTTATACCATTTTTCTTCTATTTCTTTCATTTTTTCTTTTATCTTTTCTTCTTTTTTATCTTCACTTGTTATTTCATTTCTTAAATTAGATAACTCATCATTTATATTAAAGAAAACATTTTTAGTATAGTTATTACTTATTAAATCCATACTAAATATAAAAATAACTACTAAAATGCATATAATAATTTCTTTATACATTTTTATTTTTTCCTTTCTTTTGCTTGGCAATAAAATGCTCCTTCTCCATCTATAGTTACAAGTAATGCATCTTTAGGTTTTATCTTAAATTTGGCGACTTGTTTTTCTAGCCATTTATAATCTTTTCCTAATTTTCGTAAATTCTCTTCCATTATTACTCCATCTATGACTAAATCATATGCTATTCCTTCATATTCTGGGGTTATGTTAAAATCTTTAACTATTACATTTCTTTTTTCTGGTTTAGGAACTACTGTTATTTGTCCACTAGTTTCTAATATAGCATATTCAACATCTCCAATATTAAATATATTATTAGCACGTAATCTTTCTTCTAATTCATTTATAGTAAATCTTTCTTTGCGTAATATTTTTTCATCAATTTTTCCTCTATATATTAAAATAGAAGGCTTACCACATATTATCTCTCTAAATTTTAAGCTTTTCATGTTTAACACAGAAATTATTAAGTGCATAACTAACAAACCTAAAATTGGTATTAATCCATTTAAAATTGGAATTCCTACATCTGACATAGGAATAGAAGCTAAATCTGCAATCATAATAGATATTGCAAGTTCGAATGGTTGAAGCTGTCCTATTTCTCTTTTCCCCATTAATCTCATAATTAGCAAAACAAATATGTATATAATTATCGCTCTTATAAAATTTGATAACATACTTTCACCTACTTTATTCTTCGTTTTTATTATGTCATCTTTTATTTTTTTTATTCAATTTTGAATATTTATTTTATTTTTGTAAATACTACTATTATGAAACCAATTTAAGGAGGTTTTATATAATGGCTGATAGTCAAATGAATGTAAAAGGAAATTCAACCACAAGTACCATGGGACAAATACTATGGAGATTAGTAACATCTGCTGTAGTTTTAGCTATAACTGCTTTTTTCACTCCTGGTTTCTCTATTAATAATATTTGGACATTAGGTATTGCTGCTGTAGTTCTTACTATTATGGACTTTTTAATTTCAAAATTTACTGGTTTACATGCTAGTAGCTTTGGTAGAGGTATTGTAGGTTTTGCACTTGCTGTTGCAACATTATATGCTACTCAATTCTTTGTAGCTGGATACTCAATATCTTGGATTGCAGCAATAATTGGTGCTCTTATTTATGGAGTTGTAGATTATTTCATTCCAGGTACTCAAAGTGTATAATATTTCCCACTATACAAAAAAGCAAAGTATAAAACTTTGCTTTTTTTGGAATCTTTAAAATATTATTTATATATTTTTTCTATAATTTCATTTTTATTTTTGTATATAGAGTTTTCTGCTACTACACCTCTTACTGATGATAATGGATATATATTGGTATTTTTTCCGATTACACTTCCTGGGTTTAATATAGAGCCACATCCTACTTCCACTTCATCACCAATCATAGCCCCAAATTTCTTTAGACCTGTTTCTATTTGTTCTTCTTTATTCTTTACTATTACTAACTTTTTGTCTGATTTTACATTAGAAGTTATAGAACCTGCTCCCATATGTGCTTTATAACCTAATATTGAATCTCCTACATAATTATAATGAGGAACTTGTACTTTATTAAATAATATTACATTTTTTAATTCTGTTGAATTACCAACAACTGCTCCTTCCCCAACAATTGCTTTCCCTCTTATAAAAGCACAATGTCTTACTTCGGCATTTTTTCCTATTATAGCTGGACCTGCTATATATGCAGTTGATGCCACTTTAGCACTTTTAGCAATCCAAATATTTCCTTCTTTTTCTTCATATTCATTTTTATCTAATTGTTTTCCTAAATTTATAATAAATTCCTCTATCTTAGGTAACACTTCCCAAGGGTATGTAGCTTCTGCAAAAATATCTTTTGCTATTGTTTCATCTAAATTATATAAATTTTCTATTTTACATTCTTTCATTTTGTTTCCTCCAATACTCATTGTATAATTTGCTAGCTGTAGCTGGGCTATCTACTCCCTCTTTATTTTTTACCGGTGCAAAATCTTCTTCTCTTTTTCCTCTTACAATAGATATTTGATTAAAGAATTCGAAAGAGTCAAATATAAAATATTCAAATTTATATGCATTTGGTTCTTCTGGTTCTACTAGTTTTCCATTTTCATCTAAATAACTATATTTTTTATGTGCTTTATGATATTGTAAATTTTGTAAGCTTATCTTTTCTAGTGCCTTTATACTAAATAAATTACACATTACATGTGATTCTCCAAATAAAATTTCTCCATCTTCATCTTTAGCCTCTATCATGTCTTGTGGTAATTCTGAATATTCAATAACTTTTACTTTTCCATCTTGAATGCATAAAGAGCCTATTCTTTCTGTAGGACAATTTTTAAATATAGATCTTGTTGCAATCTCTGAACCTTCTTTTATGGCAACCCCCATTAATAATGTATCTACCATTTTTAATAATACATTATCTATAGAACCTATGTATACCCATTCTATTCCTTTTGTTTTCATGTCTTCTAATACACCTTTTATATACATAGATTTAAAAATACTACCATTTCCATCTGAAGCTTTCTTTATGTTATAGTTTTCATCAAGTAATATTTGACCATCTTCTGTTATTAGCGGTAACTCTCCTTGTTCAAAGAAACCTATATATTCTTTGTCATACCCAAAATAGTTATGTTCTTCCATAAATTTTACAATTTCATCATTATTTTCATTACTTGTCATAATATACCATGGAATAGTTACATTATATTTTTTATTTGCTCTTTGCAATGTATCTACTATTATTTCAAATAAATATTTTGCTTGTGGCTCTACATCTATTTTAAAAGTACCTTTTGGACCTTTATATCCTAATCTTGTTCCTTGACCACCAGACATTGTTACTACTGCAAACTTATTATTTCTTAAAATATCTGCTCCAACATTTTCATACATTTCTTTTTCTTCTTTAGTTATTTTATCTGGATTTAAAGATTTTATTGGTTTTAATTCTCCTACATTTACTTCTGCCTCTTCTTTAATATTATTATATAATTCCTTTAATTGTATAAAATTTATATCATGTAATTCTTCAATTATTTTTTTTCTTGTTTCTTTATCTACATTTTCTAATATTTTTAAGGTTCTAGTTTGACCATATATTTTTAAATTTTCTATTAAATTTTCCTCTTTCATATTAAACCTCCAATTCACTATTTCATTCTATCATATGCTTTTTTATTTTGCAATGTTTATCATTTACCTATATTTTTTAAACTTTTATGGAATATCTTTATATTCTTACTAATATACTTAACTAAAGTAACTTAGTACAAACATTTTCTATGAGGAGGTATTTTATAAATGGAAAATATTAATGTATATGAGGATATTGCTAAGCGTACAGATGGTGATATCTATGTTGGTGTTGTTGGACCTGTTAGAACTGGTAAGTCTACTTTTATAAAAAAATTTATGGATTTGTTAGTTATACCAAATATCGAAAATGAATATAAAAAAGAACGTGCTACAGATGAATTACCACAAAGTGCTTCTGGCAGAACAATAATGACAACAGAACCAAAATTTGTTCCGAATGAAGCTATAGAAATAACTATTAATAATAATCTTAAATTAAGAACAAGATTAGTAGATTGCGTTGGTTATTTAGTAAATAATGCTATTGGTTATTTAGAAGATGATATGCCAAGAATGGTAAAAACTCCTTGGTCAGAAGAAGAAATTCCTTTTGAACAAGCTGCAGAAATAGGTACAAAAAAGGTAATAACAGAACACTCTACAATAGGTATTGTAATGACTACAGATGGTAGTTTTACAGATATTCCTAGAGAAGATTATATTAATGCAGAAGAACGTGTAATTACAGAACTAAAAACTTTAAATAAACCTTTTGTAATTGTCTTAAATTCTGAAAACCCAAATTCTGAATACACAAAAGATTTAGCAAAAAAACTAGAATTAAAGTATGAAACAACTGTAATTTCTATCAATTGTTCAGATCTAACACTTGATGATATAAATAACATATTTTCTAAAGTTTTATATGAATTTCCAATTAACGAAATTAATATTAACTTTCCAAAATGGATCGATATACTAGACGAATCACATCCTTTAAGAATTGCTCTATTAAAAGATTTAAAAGTTTCTTTTGAAAATGTAAAAATTTTAAAGCAGGTAGAAAATTGTATAGAATCATTGTCTTCTTCTGAAGTTATCCAAAAAGCTTGTATAGATAAAATAGAGCTTGGAACTGGAAGTGTTTGTATTTCTGTTAATTTAAAAGAAAATCTATTTTATAATGTTTTAACCGAAATGTCTGGTGTTACAATTTCTAACGATGGTGACTTATTTAGAACTATGTCTGAATTTTCTGAAGTCAAAAAGGAATATGATAAGATTTCATTTGCATTAGAAGAAGTTAAAGCCAAAGGTTATGGAATAGTTACACCTGCAATAGATGAATTAATTTTAGATGAACCTGAAATGGTAAAACAAGGTTCTAGGTTTGGTGTTAAACTAAAAGCTAAAGCCCCTTCTATACATATGATAAGAGCTGATATAGAAACCGAAGTTTCTCCAATAGTTGGTTCTGAAAAACAGTCTGAAGAATTAGTAAATTATTTATTATCTGAATTTGAAAATGATCCTAAGAAAATTTGGGAATCTAATATATTTGGAAAGAGTTTACACGAACTTGTCAACGAAGGACTGCAAAGTAAATTATCACATATGCCTGAAGATGCACAAATAAAATTACAAGAAACTTTAGAAAGAATTGTAAATGAAGGTAGTGGAGGATTAATTTGTATTATATTATAAATTTATTATGTTCAGCTTATCTGTAAGTTTCTTTACACACAAAAACACGGGAAGAATTTTTTCTTCTTCCCGTATTTGCACATGTTATTCGTTACATTCGTTTAAATTTTTCTCTTGGATAACCACAACTTTTATTGGAATCTTTATGCAACTATTTTCTAAGTCTAAAACCGGATCCAATAGTTTTATATCGTTTCCTTCATATTCTGCTATAGTTTTAATTTCAGCTCCTAAATATTGTTGAATCCCCACTGTTCCATATGTACTCGTTACTATCATGTAATCACTCATTTCTGGGTAACAAAGTGGTTTTACAGTATTATATTGGTGTCCAATTGATATCATTTGGTAATTTCCTTTTGCAATAGCCAATATATACAGCTCATTATCTTTTTTAACTATATATTTACATGGTTTTGGCAACCAACATATTTCCTCAACTTTGCTGAATTCATAAATAAACTCTACCTGCCCATAGCCTTTAAAATCTATAAGAAAATTACCTATAAGCTGTTTACCACATTCATCTTCTGGTATATGTTCTAAAATTCTGTATTCGAAATCTAACGCAGTAGCTTTTCCTTCTATATAAAATGGAATTATCATCTCATATCTGTTATCTTTTTCTCTAAGGAAAACTCCTATCTTTTCAAACCATAAAATTTTATTATCATTTTCTTCTACCAAAATTGTTCCAATATTATAATCATAAATAATTGAATGTTTATTACAACGATTTGTTAGTAATATTAAATTATACTTTTCTATTTCTTCAAAGTAATCAAAACCCGAAAGTTCATCCATAATAGATATTTCACATCCGGGGTCATTATTCAAAAGCTCATCCTTCATAGATAGTTCGATGTCTTCTAATTCATAAATTATGTCTCCTTCTTTCTGGTCTGCATATGTTTTAATTATAACCATATCTCTTAACTCAGAATAGAATGCTTTAAAAAGTGATGTTGCACTTTTTAAAACAATCCTTCCATTACGGACAACATAAGTCATTCCACAATTACTTTCCAAAATTTTGGTATTCCATTTTTCTAGCTTAGTTGCACACCGATATTTTTCCGTTACATCCTGTACTTTTGTTCCTCCACCCATACAAAAAATTTTTGCCTTCAATGTTACATCTTTTAACATGTCTTTTTCCTCCTGGCATTACGCCTTATTTAGATTTTATTACAAAGTTACTTAAAACAGTATAACATATTGTTAATGCAACGTCAATTTATGTAAATTTAATATTTTATTTAAATTTAACACATAATATGTAATCTCTGTTATTCATAATCTTCTTTACTAAGTTCTGGGTATACAAATATTACTCCCCCTTCTGATACTTGTCCACTTGGAAAATGTGTTTTATTAAAATTTAGTTCTCCTTTTAAGAAATATTTAGTTCTTGCAGATTTTGGAGCTTTTCCATTCCCTATAATAGTTGGATCATCCCATGTAACATCTATGGCATACCAACTATCATTTAAAAGTACATAATTCCAAGCATGTGCTTCTGTTTTACCAGATGAATTTGTTCCTGTTCCTACTATTTCTACACATGGAATACCAACAGCATCTAACAAATATTTAAAAGATTCAGCATATCCTTCACAAACAACATTTTTTTCTATTAGAGCTCCATAAATATTTCTAGTATTTGTTCTTACCATAGAGTCATCATATTGTATATGATCTACTAAAAAATTATGAATTCTTTTTATTTTTGTATAATTATCATCATTTGCAACTTGGTTTACTATATCTTTTTTTATAGTTTCTAAACTATTTAATGCTTCTTCAACTTCTGCTTTAGATGAAAACTCTGCTGTTAAATAGCTTCCTTCTTCTGAAGGTTCTATTGTTACTGTATATTTCGTACCTAAAATATTAGTTTTTGAATAAATCATAAGAACCATTTTTGTTACATCTATATAAAAAACTTCTGGGTAGTCTAAACAAAAAGCATCTAATGCTGCTTGGTATGCTACATTTAACTTCTCATTTCCACCTTCTTCATTTAATAAACTATTAAATTTTTCTCCAAATTCGATTTTACTAGTTCCCGTTTTTAAATTTTCTATATTATTTTCTACTGCTGAATAAATTATTTTCGCATTAGAATCTAACTGATCATAATAATATTTGTATCTTGTAGATGATATTACATTATTATTTGTAGATTGAACATCTAAGTTACTAGATATTACGCTATCTCCACTACTTTCTGTAGGCTCTAATGGCTTTATAGTTTCGTTACTAACATCATTAGTTCCTGTAACTAATGATAAAATATTATTTGTATCAATTTGCATATATTCGATAAAAAAATATGTTAACACTCCAATTATTCCTAGCATAAAAACTATTAATATAAATGTTAAAAATTTATTTTTCATAAGTAATCTCCTATTATATTTTATTCTCTTTTTTACTGTATTTTAATTATATCATTTCCATTATAATATTGTACATAGTAATTTTTTTCAAATTTGTACATATTTTTTTATTTATTGGAAAATACTAATTTTAATAATTATATGTAGGAGTATATTAATGAAATTATCACGTTTAAAACAAGCTTTTAGTAATTTAATAACTTACAAAGGACCTAAAGATTCTTACGATTTTTCTTTAAATATATCTACTTCAAAAAACATAACATATGAGTCTAATGAAAATGTTTCTGCTAGTTTAAAAGATAATAAAAATATTATAGAAAGAAAATATAATACTTTAATAAATAGTGATATTATAATTAGAAACTTCAAATTAAAATCTAATAATATCCCTTATTCTGCTTTTATTATTTATATAGATGGTATGTCAGATTCAAATTTAATTAATCAATTTATTTTACAACCACTTATGTTAAGAAACAAAGCAAATACTTATAAAACACAAAGTTTAAAAACTTTTAATAAAGGAAAAAAAGTTATAATTCAAAAACATTCTAATAATTTAGCAGTAGAAATAGAAAATTCTTTGTTACCACAAAATTCATTAGTAAAGGAAACTAGTTTTGACAATATTTTTTCCGCAATTAATATGGGAAATTGTGTACTCTTTGTAGATAGTCTTTCTATTGCATTTAATTTAGATGTAAAAGGTTTTAAGCAAAGGAGTATAAGTTCTCCCAATAATGAAATAATTATAAAAGGTCCCCAAGAAGCATTTGTAGAATCTATACGTGTAAATACTTCTCTTATCCGTCGTGCAACTAATACAGAAAATCTAATTATAGAAAACGTCTTAGTTGGTAAATTAAGTAAAACTCCTTGTAGTATTTGTTATTTAAAAAACATTGCAAATTCTGATTTAGTTGCAGAAGTTAGATATCGTTTAAATAATTTAGAAATAGATTCTCTTCTATCTACTGGTCAACTAGAACAGTTAATATGCGAAGATAATAAGTTTAATATTCCACAGGTATTATCAACAGAAAGACCAGATAAAGCTGCTAAAAATTTATATGATGGTAGAGTTGTTATTTTAATAAATGGCAATCCTTATTGTCTTATTCTTCCAGCTACTATAATTGATTTTATTTCTTCGCCAGAAGATACAAATTTGCGCCCAATGTTTGCTAATTTTTTAAAGTTTCTGCGTTTTCTTGCAATGGCTATTACTTTATTACTACCTAGTATATATATTGCTATAGTAGACTTTCACCAAGAGTTATTACCATCTGAGCTATTATTTACATTATTAGCTTCTAGAGAAAATGTTCCTTTTCCAATTATATTCGAGCTATTTGTAATGGAAGTTTCCTTCGAGCTAATTCGAGAAGCAGGTCTTAGGGTTCCTTCCCCTATAGGTCCTACAATTGGAATTGTTGGAGCTTTAGTATTAGGTCAAGCAGCTGTAAGCGCTAGTATTGTAAGTCCTTTCCTTATAATAATAGTAGCAATTACTGGAATTGCTTCATTTGCTATTCCAGACTTTTCATTTGGTTTTCATTTAAGAATTACTAGATTTTTATTTACTATTTCTGCCTATATAGCTGGTTTTTTAGGCATTGCGGTAGGTTTATATTTATATCTATGTATTCTTTGTAGTATTAAATCATTTGGTGCTTCATATTTAAATCCAAATGACACAATAAATTTTAACAAAAAGTCTAATAATTTTTTAGTATTGCCAACTTGGATGCAAGAATTTAGACATAAATATCTTCAGCCAAAAAAGGAACGTGCACAAAGTGAAATAAGTATGAAATGGAGGCACCCTAATGAATAATATAAAATTAAGTAATATTGAAGCCATTGGATTAGTTTTAATAATAATAATAAATCATATTATACTTAATTTTTCCAAAAGTATTATTTCTACTACTTCTTCTGCTTCTGCCCTTAACATTTTATTTATTGGTATCATTTTAATTTTATTTGTGCAACTATTATTATTTTTATTTAAGCATTTCTCTGGAAAAGATATTTTAGATATTTCACAATATCTTGGGCGGTAAAACCTTAAAAATCATAACTGGTGTATTGTTTATATTATATTTTACGATTTTTACAAGTGTACTTCTTAGAAGTTTTTCTGAAAATCTGAAAATAATTTATTTAGATAAACTTCCCATCATCGTAATAGTACTAATTTTTATATTTGCAATTACTTTTTCTAACAAACTTGGTTTTAAAACTATTTCTAGAGTAAATTTGTTAATCCTTCCTGTAATCATGTTTTGCATATTATTTGTTATTATTGCAAATTTTAAGAACTATGATTTTAATGGTCTATTCCCTATTTTAGGTAAAGGTTTTAAAACAACATTTTTTACTGGTTTAAGTAATATATTTGCATTTTCTAGTATATCTATATTGTACTTTCTACCACCTTTTTTAGAAGATAATAAAGCCTTTAAGCGTGTTGCAAGAATTTCTACAATATTTTCGGTTATATTATTCTTTTTGGGTATAGTTTCATTTTTAGCTCTCTTCCCATTTATTAGAAACAGTGAAGAAATAATGGCTTTATATTTAGCTACAAGATATATAGAATTTGGAAGATTTTTCCAAAGGCTTGATGCAATATTTTTATTAATCTGGACAATAGGAGTTATAAGTTATTTATGTATAGCATTTTCTTTATCTATTAATATATTTAAAAAAATTACTAATATTGTAGATAGTAATGGTATATTATATTGTTTTTCTGGCATACTTTATATTCTTAGTTTAATTCCTACTAACTTAGCACAACTAAATTATATTGAAATAAATATTTTTAAATATGTTATTTTTATCTTACTATTTGCTTATAGTCCTTTGGTATTAATTTTTGCAAATATAAAAAAAAGATTGAGAGGTGGAAGAAATGAAAAAATTCCGTAATTTTTTACTTCGTTTTCTTATATTTTGTATTATTTCTATCTTAATATTCTCTCTTTCTGGTTGCTATAGTGTTCAGAGTATAGACGACTTAGCTTATGTTGTTGCACTAGGTATTGACTTAGGAAAAAATAATAATTTAGAACTTACTGTGCAACTTACATTTCCTAATAGCGCAGATAGTAGTTCTTCTTCTGGTGAAGCAGCACCAACGATTATAAATAGTGTAGAATGTTCTTCTATTAATAGTGGCATTAGTTTGCTTAACAGTTATGTTAGTAAAGAAATTAATTTATCACATTGTAAAGTTTTAATATTTTCGGAAGCAATTGCAAGTAGAGGTATAGGTTCGGAAATATACACACTTTCTAATCAAGTTGAAATACGACCAGATTGTAATGTAATTATTTCTAAATCTTCTGCTAAACAATATATTACCAATTCCAAACCAGAATTAGAAAATTTAGTAGTAAAGTATTATGAATTAACCCCATATTCTAACGAATATACTGGTCATATAACAAATGCAACTATGTCTAATTTTTTTAATGCTTTAAGTGCAAACTATGGTGATCCAGTTGCCATTTTAGGTAATGGGAATAAACTTTCCATTACTCCATCTAATGTTACAGTAAATCCAGAACAAGAATTTAATATAGTTGCTGGTGAAAATCCTTTAGTAGAATATGAAAGAAAAAGTGAAAATTTAGGTCTTGCTGTTTTTAAACAAGCTAAATTAGTAGGTGAACTAACTGCTTTTGAAAATTTATTGCACTTAATATTAACAAATCAATTTGAATCTAGTGTTATCTCTATAGATAACCCATATAAAGAAAACTCAGCAATAGATATTGCATTATACTTTCATAAAAATACAAAAATAAATGCAAAGCTTGTAAATGGCTCGCCCTATGTTAAATCTACAATATATTTAAATGCCAGACTACTTTCTGTAGATAAAATATCTGAAAGTCTTACACCAGAAAAAATTGAAGAATTAGAACTATTAATAAATTCCTATTTAGAAAATGCTTTTTTAGATTATCAATATAAAACTGCTAAAGTGTTTGAAGCAGACATAGATAATGTTGGAAAAAATTTAATAAAGAATTTTAAAAACGATAACGAATGGAATAACTATAACTGGCCTAGTAATTATAAAAATACTTTCTTTGATGTTGATGTAAAAACAAACATAAAATCAAGTTTTTTATTATCAAGTTAGGAGAATAAATATGTTTTTTTTGATTTTAATTATTTCAGTAATTATTTTTTGCAAAACCGTTAATTATGCTTTATACGAAATTAAAGCAAATTCTAATAAGCCTGCTGGCATAATAATTATAATAATGTCATTTATTGTTTTAATATTTGCACCATTTATTAGTTTACTTAGGTAAATTGTTTAAACCGGGATTTGGGGACGTTCCTTAAAATCCCGGTTTTATAGTAATTCAAATGTAATGTAATTTGAATAGTTGCTACTTGTTCTGGCTAAAATACTAGTTTTATAGTAGTTCAAATTAAATGATTCTTTTAAAAGATATTCTTTTTTCTTGTTTATTTGCATCTATTACTTCTATATTTATTTTATCACCTATCTTAAAAGTTTCTTTTGACCTTTCTCCTATCAAAATTTTATGGTCTGGATCATATTCATAATATTCATCACCTAAATTTTCGAACCTAATAAGTCCTTCTACAGTGTTTTCTAACTCTACAAATACTCCAAATTGTGTAACTCCCGAAATTATACCTTCATATTCTTCTCCTATTTTATTACTCATATATTCTGCTTTTTTAATATCTATACTATCTCTTTCCACTTGTGTTGCAATTTTTTCTCTTTCTGATGATTTTTTCGCATCATCTTCTGCTATTTTACTATACAATTCTACTTTCTTTTCTGATAAAGTATAATTATTTCTTAAATATTTAGATATAATTCTGTGTATAAATAAATCTGGATATCTTCTAATTGGAGATGTAAAATGGCAATAATATTTGCTTGCAATTCCAAAATGTCCTTTATTTTCAGAATCGTATACAGCTACCTTTAATGTTCTTAAAATCATGTTAGAAACGATCTTTTCTTCTGGTTTTCCTTCTACTTCTTTTAATATTTTAGCAAATTCTGCTGGATATATTTTACCTTCTTTTACATGAATTTTATATCCAAAATTAAATAATAATTTATTTAATTCTGTAACTTTTTCTATATCTGGATCTTCGTGTACACGATATATAAATGGAGCTTTAAGCCAATAAAACTTTTCTGCAATAGCCTCATTTGCTATTAGCATAAATTGTTCTATTATTTCATTTGCAAATGTTGTTTCATATTTTTTTACATCGATTGCATATCCATCTTTATCCAAAATGATTTTACTTTCTGGTATATCTAAATTCAAGTATCCTTTAGTTATTCTTTTTTCTTTTAATACATGAGCTAATTCTTCCATAAGTTTAAAGTCCGGTATATATTCTTTATACTTTTCTACTATTACATTATCCGAGTTATCTAATATAGATTGAACATCTTTATACGACATTCTTCTTGTAACATTAATTATTCCTTTAAATACATCACTAGAAATTAATTTTCCTTTTTGGTCTATTTCCATGGAAATAGACAATGTATACCTATCTTCACCTTCATTTAAACTACAAATTCCATTAGAAAGTTCTCTTGGAAGCATTGGAATTACCCTATTTAACATATATATACTTGTTCCTCGTAGTAAAGCTTCTTTGTCTAATAAACTGTCTTCTTTAACATAATTACTTACATCCGCTATGTGTACATCTAATATATAATTGCCATTTTCTAATTTTCTTACACATACTGCATCATCTAAGTCTTTGGCATCTTCCCCATCTATTGTGAAAATATTATATTTTCCTCTAAGATCCACTCTATTTTTTGCCTCTTCCAAATTAATTTTGTCACCATATTTTTGCGCTTCTTTCACTACTTCTTTTGGAAATTTATAAGGTAAGTCGTAATCTTTAATTAAAGACAACATATCTATTCCAGCTTCATTTACATTTCCTATTACTTCTAAAATTTTACCTTCTGCTTTCCTTCCTTTTTGTGGATATTTAGTAATTTGTACAAGTACTTTGTGGTTATTTCTTGCTTTTCCAAAATTCTTTTTAGAAATAAAAATATCCCTACATAATTTTTTATCATCAGGAATTACAAAGCCAAAATTTTTACTTTTTTGAAAAGTTCCTACTAATGTATCTTTTTTATGTTCTATAACCTTTAATATAATTCCCTCTTGCCTTGCTCCACAAGATTTCTTTTTTAATTTTACTAATACCCTATCTCCACTAAAAGCATCTTTAGAATCTTCTTTTGCTATATATATATCGTCTTCTTCATCTTCTAAAATTACAAATCCAAATCCTCTTTCATGTCTTCTAAAAATTCCTTCTATAAATCTTTTTTCTTCTTCCATTTCTATCTCCTTATTTAATTTTTAATAAAAGAAAAAAGCAGTATTAAGCTGCTTTTCTTAGTATATCCGATTATTTTATTAACATAAATACAATTCCTAAAATAACTGTTAAAATTGCAAAAATAATTCCTAATATAATTGTCCATCTTTTTTGCTTTCCTGCTTTTGTTCTTCCTTTATTTTTATCATAAAAATTATTTGTTGCTGAATCTGTAATTGCTCCAGAAGCTCCATTATCTTCTTTTTCTTGAACTAATGTTAATATAATAATTGCTGCAGCAACTATTATGTATATTGCTATTAATACATATTTTAATATTTCCATTTTGTAATTCCTCCCAAGTTTAAAACTTTTTTAATTTTAACATATATATTTTATAAAATCAAATATTTTATTTTTTTATATTATTTTTATTATCTTTCAACTTTTTCCAAAATATATTATTTTTTATTTCTTTTTCTGGTATTCTATCTGTAACTATATTTTTTATTAATATTTTCTTTAACATCTCTTCTGTTACATCTTCTAGTAAATTGCCATCTTTCGCAATTGATATTTTTCCAGTTTCTTCTGAAACAATAACTACAATTGCATCTGATTCTTTAGATATACCAATTCCTGCTCTATGCCTTGTTCCTAATTCTTTAGCAATGTCTTGGTCACTTGCTAAAGGTAACATACACGCTGCTGCTTTTATTTTATTGTGACTTATAACAACAGCTCCATCGTGAAGTGGAGTTTTAGGAACAAATATATTAGTTAATAATTGTGGTGAAACATCTGCATCAATTAAAATTCCTGTATCTATAATATCTTTTATTCCTATATCTCTTTCTATTACTATTAATGCTCCTATTTGTCTTTTAGACATTTCTTCTGCTGCAATTACTATTTTATATATATCTTCTTTATTCTTTGTTTCTATATCGTCTGTAAATCCCAAATATTTCCTTAGCTTTTTACTTCCCAATTGCTCTAATGCTCTTCTTATTTCTGGTTGAAAAATAATAATTAAAGCTAACACTCCAAAACTAATTACTTTATCTAATATTGCATGTAATATATTCAGTCTAAATACACCACTAAGCCATGTTACTATTAGCAACAATAAAATTCCTTTTAGTACTTGCCATGCTCTAGAATCTTTTGTTAATTTTAATATTTTATAGGCTAAAAATACTACTATTGCTATATCTATTAAAAATAATACTAAATCTATAGGATGTTCCCACATTTGAATAATTTTAGATAAAATATTAGTTTGGTAAAAATCTGAAATTCCTGTAATTATATCATCTTTCATTTTTTACTCCTATTACATACCTATTAAATAGTATATTAAAGTTCCTCCGATACTTACTATCATTAGTGCTGCTAAAATGCCTGCTGTTATTTTAACAAAAATATTACTTGCTGAATATTTCTTTTCTTTCTTAGACATTTTTATTTCCTCCCTTGTAATACATAATACGAATATAGTTTAACACATTTTATTTTCTTTGTAAACTACAATTTTCTTCCTTTTTATTTTATAAAACCGGGATTTTAAGGACCGTCCCCTAATCCAGGAAACGGTCCTTATTTTCTATTTTCTTAATTCTGCATTTAGTTTTTCTTCTAATTCTTTTATTATTTGTTCCATTATTGGATTTATTTCTTCGTCACTCATTGTTTTGTTTTTATCTCTAAATTTCAAACTATATGCAATGCTTTTTTTATTTAGTCCTATTTTTTCGTTACGATATATATCAAATAACTTTAATTCTTCTAAATTTTTCTTAGCTTTTTTTGTTATTATGTTTTCTATTTCTCCTGCTGAAACACTTTCATCTACTAAAATTGCTAAATCTCTTTCTACTGCTGGATATTTTGGTATTTCTACATATTTTTTATTAACCTTAGCATATTTAGTGACTTTTTCTAAGTTAATTTCAGCAATATATACTCTATCTTTTATTTCATAATTATTTGCCACTACAGGGTGTATTTCTCCAAATGTTACTATTATGTCATTTCCTATTTTTAAGTTTGCTGTTCTTCCTGGGTGATATATATTATTTTCTAATTCTTTCTCTATATTATATCTTTGGATTCCTGCTACTTCTAAAATATTTTCTATTAAACCTTTTAATGTGTAGAAATCTACGTCATCACCATATTCTCCTATTGTAAGTATTAATTCTTCTTTTGGCAATTTGTTTTCTTCTACCTCATTTGATTCATCTTTGTAACTTCTAGATATATCGTATAATTTAACATTTCTATTCTTTTTATTGTAATTTGTTTCTAAAGTTTCCATCATGCTTGGCACTGTAGAAGTTCTCATAATTGTATAGTCTTCACTTAATGGATTACTAATTTTTATAGATTGCTTTCTTAATATATCTTCTTTTGATAAATTCATTTTATCTAAATCTTTTTCGCATATAAAACCATATGTATATATTTCAGATAAACCTCTATTTATTAATAGATTTCTTAAGTCGTTTACTATTGTTTGTTTTTTATTTCTACCACCTAAAGTTGTTTCTGCTTTTACCAATGTTGTTTCTAATTTATCATATCCATAAAATCTTATTATCTCTTCTGCTATATCTGCTATTCCTTCTAAATCTTGTCTATAGTATGGTGGAGTTAGCATATCACCTTCAACTTTAACATCTAATTTTGTTAATATATTTATCATTTCTTCTCTTGTAATATTTGTTCCTAACAAATTATTAATTCTGTCAACATCTAATTTTATAGTATTAACTTTTTGTTTGTTTGGATATATATCTATTACTCCGTCTACTGCTGTTCCTATTTTTAATTCTTCTATTAATTGAACAGCTCTATTTACTACTCTTTCTGAATTTTCTGGTGATAAACCTTTTTCATATCTACTAGAAGCTTCTGTTCTTAATCCTACTTTTTTTGCTGTTTTTCTCACATTTCCACCATAAAATACTGCTGATTCTAATACTAAAGTTTGTGTGTCATTTGTTATTTCTGAGTTTTCTCCCCCCATTACTCCTGCAATACCTATTGGCTTTTTATTATCTGCAATTACTAACATATTTTCATCTAATGTTCTTTCTATTCCATCTAAAGTAGTAATTTTTTCATTTTCATTTGCTCTTCTTACTATAATACTTTTCCCATCTATAGTGTTTATATCAAAAGCATGCATTGGTTGACCTAATTCTAACATAACATAATTTGTTATATCTACTATATTATTTATACTCTTTACACCACATGCATTTAGTCTTCTTACCATCCATTTTGGTGATGGTCCAATTTTTACATTCTTCACTACTCTTGCTACATATCTATAACATAAATCTGGAGCTTCTATTTTTACTTTTAATCCTTCTAGCTCTTCTTTTGCTTCTACTTTCATATTTTGCAAATCTTCTCTTGGATTTTTAAATTCTTGTTTTAGTGAAACTGCTGTTTCTCTTCCTAATCCTTCTATAGATAAGCAATCTGGTCTATTTGGTGTTATTTCAAATTCTATAATATCTTCTCTTAAATTTAAGATCTCTACTATATCTTCACCAATATTGTTTTCATATTCAGCATCTAATATAAATATTCCATCTACAACTTTGTCTGGATAATTTGCAGGATCTATTTCTAGTTCTTCCATTCCACACATCATACCTTGTGATTCTATTCCACGTAATTTTCCTGTATTTATTTTTACTCCACCAGGAAGTTTAGCTCCATCTTTTGCAACAGGTACAATTTGCCCATTTGTTCCTACTTTAATATTTGGAGCAGCTGTAACTATTTGTAATATTTCTCCATTTCCAACATCTACTTTTGTAATTACTAATTTATCTGCGTCTGGATGTTTTGTAACTTCTAATATCTTTCCTACAACAACATTTTTTATCTCTCCACCTTTAGATTCTACACCTTCAACTTTAGAACCTGTAAGAGTTAATATATCTCCTAGTTCTTGGGCTGTTTTATCTATATTAGAATATTCTTCTAACCATTCTATACTTGCTTTCATTCTTATTCTTCCTTTCTAACTAAATTATTATTTATTACATTTATACTTAAAATTGTTTTAAAAATCTAACATCATTTTCATATAATAAACGTAAGTCATCTATACCAAATTTTGCCATAGCAATTCTTTCTACGCCGAATCCAAAAGCAAATCCTGAATATTCTTCTGGGTCTATACCACAATTTCTTAAAACATTTGGATGAACCATTCCACAACCTAAAAGCTCTATCCAACCTTCTCCTTTACAAGTTCTACAGCCTTTTCCACCACATACAAAGCATGAAACATCAACCTCTGCACTTGGTTCTGTAAATGGGAAATGATGTGGTCTAAATCTTAATTTAGTTTTTTCACCTAAACAAGTTTTAGCAAATGTTTCTAATGTTCCTTTTAAATCTGCCATAGTAATATTTTTATCTATTACTAAACCTTCCATTTGATGGAATACTGGTGAATGTGTTGCATCAACACTATCTGAACGATAAACCGCACCTGGGCATATTATCTTTATAGGAGGCTTCTTGCTTTCCATTACTCTTGCTTGAACAGGTGATGTTTGTGAACGAAGCACAATATTATCATTTATATAAAATGTATCTTGGCTATCTCTTGCTGGATGATCTTCTGGAGTATTTAATTTATCAAAATTATACATAGCAAACTCTACTTCTGGACCATCTGCTATTTCGTATCCAAGTCCTATAAATATGTCTTCTATCTCCTTATTTATTCTTGTTATTGGGTGCATAGAACCTAAATTTATTTTTTTAGAAGGTTCTGTTACATCTATTGTTTCTGTTTTTAGTCTTTCTTCTAATTCTTTATTTTTTAGTTCTGCTTCCTTATTAGAAATTAAGTTTTCTAATAAATCTCTTGTTTCGTTAACAATGCTTCCTATAACTGGTCTTTCTTCTTTAGATAACTTCCCCATTTCTCTTAAAATTAATGTAAGTTCACCTTTTTTACCTAAGTATTTTACCCTTACATCATTTAAATCTTTTAATTCTTCTACACTATTAATCTCTTCGGTAGCCATATTCTTAATTTGTTCAATTTTTTCTTTCACCTTATTTCCTCCTTACACACAAAAAACGAATACAAAATCTAATATGCATTTCTAAATGCTATAATATCTAGCATTCGTCATAATTTCTAGTACGCAAAAAACGAGCAATTCGCCATAGGACGAATTACTCGTGGTACCACCTAAATTTATTAATATAAATTATGTTTGTTTTTCTACATAATTATAATTAACCTTATTAAAGTTTTAACGTTACAACCGTCATTTCCTACTATTTTCAAAAATGAGCCAAAAAAGTGAAATTTTTATTAATTATGTTTTGTGATTTACACCAACCATCACTTCTCTTAAAACAATTTAATTAATATACTTTGCTTTTTTATAGGCTTATATTTAATATGTTTAATATATTAACATAACTTTAAAAAAATTGCAATACTTAGGCTTTAATCTTCTTCATTTAGATATTTTTTTGTATATCTAAATTGTATAATTATACCTAATATAAATAGTATTATATCAATTAAAGTTATTATTATAAAAGTTTCTCTTTGTATTTTTTCAACTTGCTCAATATAATTATTTTGGCTTTCTATCATTTTATTTTTTTCTTCTTCTTGTAAATTTTCGTTGTTTTTTATTTCCTCTATAGCTGATTCATTTACATTTTCTAAGCCAATCATTGTTACAGCATAATTTAATGTATTAAATAAAGTAACTATCATCATAACAATTATATAAAAAATAACTATATTTCTTTTAAACTTTTTTAAATTTATACTATCCATTTTCTTTGTTTTAAATAAATCTGATGTTGCAAGTTTAGTAGGAAAAAATATTAGTATTCCCATCGTTATAATAGAAAAAATAGATAATACCAACATATTAGCTTTTCCTAACATAAAATAAGTTATAACTGCCAATACTATAGATATTGCAATATAGTATAATATAAATCTCCAAATAAATGCCCATGTCATTTTTCCAGAAGTTTCTAACTCTCTTTCCATAATTATTATCCTCCGTAAATTTAGTTTAACTCTTTATTCTTTATCAAGTAAGTCTTTAATTGTATGCCATGCTAATACTGCACATTTTACTCTTGCTGGCATATTAGAAATGTTTTTAAAAGCTATCGCTTCTTCTAGTTTTTCTAATTCTTCCTCATCTGTTATTTCTCTTTTTATCATTCCGATAAAAGTATTAATAATTTCTAAAGCCTCTTCTTTTGTTTTACCTATTAATGTATCTATCATAATAGAAGTAGAAGCTTGTGAAATAGCACATCCTTGACCTGTAAATGCTAAATCATCTATTACGTTATCTTTCATTTTTATTTGAATTTCTATCTCATCACCACAACTTGGGTTATGCCCCATTTCGCATTTATCTGGATTATCTAATTTTCTTTTATTATGTGATGCCATACTATGTTCCATAATTAATTCTGTATAAATTGAATCTAAATTTTCCATTTTTCTACCTTCTCCATTTTTTAAACATATCATTTGCCTTATTTAACGCATATATTAATTTGTCGATATCTTCTTTTGTATTGTAAATATACATACTTGCCCTACAAGTTGCTGGAAGATTTAAAAATCTAATTAATGGCTGTGCGCAATGATCTCCTGCACGTACACAAACACCATATGAACTTAAAATTGTTGCTGTATCATGTGGATGAACATCTTTTATATTAAATGATATTACACCTATTTGATTTTCATTTTCTTTTGGTGCATACATATCAATAAAATCTAATTTATTAAATTGTTCTTTTGCATAATGTAGCAATTCTTCTTCCAACTCTTCTACTTGTTTCATTCCTATGTTTTCTAAATATTCTATTGCAGAAGCAAGACCAACTGCTCCACCAATGTTTTGGGTACCTGCCTCAAATTTTGTTGGCGGTTTTGCAAATGTTGTTTCTTGTTCATACACATATTCTATCATATCGCCTCCCATAAGAAAAGGTGATAATTTATTTAATAAATTATATTTTCCATAAAGCACACCTATTCCCATTGGTGCCATTAATTTATGACCTGAAAACACAAAAAAATCCGCATCCATTTCTTGTACATCAATTTTTATATGAGGAACACTTTGTGACCCATCAACTATAACAATTGCACCAACATTATGTGCTGCCTTTATTATTTTATCTAATGGTGTTTTTATTCCCAATACATTAGATATTTGTGTAATGCTTACAATTTTTGTGTTTTTGTTAATTTTCTTATTAATCTCTTCTTCTGTTATTTCATAATTATCATTTATATATAAATACTCTAATTTAGCTTCTTTTAATTTAGTTACTTTTTGCCATGGTACTATATTAGAATGATGCTCCATTATAGATATAACTACAGAATCATCTTTTTGCAAATTTTCTAATCCATAGGAATTTGCAATTAAGTTTAATGCTTCTGTAGCATTTTTAGTAAATACTATTTCTTCTGGTCTTTTTGCATTTATAAATTCTGCAACTTTTCTTCTTGCTTTATCATATTCTTCTGTAGAATCTATACTTAAATCATATGTTCCTCTATGTGGATTTGCATTATTTTTATTATAATATTCTTCTACTGCATTTATCACTTGGTAAGGTCTTTGTGCTGTTGCACCACTATCTAAATATGTGATATTTCTATTTTCAAATATTTTAAAATCTTTTCTAATTGTTTCAGGATTCATTAATCCAGCCTCCTATCGACCTCTTCTAAAACTAAATTTTGAATTTTTTCATTTTTTATTTCGTTAATTACAGAATTAAATTTTGCTTTAACAATAATTTTTTTAGCCTCTTTTTCGCTTATTCCTCTTGCCATAATATAAAATAGCTCTTTATCATCTACTTTTCCTGTGGCTGTACTATGTTCCCCTTCTACATCATCTTCTGTGCATAAAAGCATTGGCAATGCTTTAGAATATGATGTATCTGTTAATAATGTACAATATTCATTTTCTTTTCCTTTTGCTTTTTTGGCTCCCGTTTTAAAATCTATTGTACCTTTAAAATTTTTTCTAGCATTGTCTGTTAACGCTCCATTTACTTCTATATCTACATTAGTTTTTTTACCATATAATTCTGTAATATAATTTAAATCTATACGTTGCTCTTCTTTTCCTAAATATATAGAATGTAATTTATTTTTTGAATTATATCCTTGTAAATTAGCATAATAATTTACTACATTATTTTTTCCACCAAATTCTACCATAGAAAATAAGTTTTTAGCCTCTTCTTCTATTTTAGAATTTACTGTATAAAAATTATTTATTTGTGTATTTAATAAATTTATAATTGTTATATGTACATTTGAATTTTTACCAATTTCTGCACTACAAATTCCATTATGATATCCTGTAATATTTTCTTTTGATGTATATATTATAATTATATTTGCTTTAGTATCATCTTTTGCATTTACACTTATATTGTCTACTAAAACATTGTTTTTGTCGTCTAAATCAAATTTTATTATTATTGGTTCTTTAATATTTTTATTTATATCAACTTTTAAATTCACATTTGATTCATCTTTTATTTGTTTTGTAAAATATTCTCCTAGCCCAAATTTTAAGTTAAAGTCCTCTTTTTTATTTGTTATACAATTTTCTGCATCTGCTATAGTAATATTTACAAATTCTTTTATTATTGGTTCTTCAAAATTTTTTATTTCTATATTATTTATTCCGTAGTTTTTTGAAGTTCTAACTGGAGTTTCGTTTAATACTATGTTTTCCATTATCCTATACTCCCTTCTAGTTCTAAATTTATTAAATTATTCATTTCTACTGCATATTCTAAAGGAAGCTCTTTAGATATTGGATACGCAAAACCTCTTACTATCATTGCTTTTGCTTCTTCTTCTGAAATTCCCCTTGACATTAAGTAAAATATTTCTTCATCACTTATTTTTCCTATTTTTGCTTCGTGTGAAAATTCTACTTCTTCTGTTCTTATATCACTTACTGGAATTGTGTCAGATTTAGATTTATTATCTAACATTAGTGATTCACAAGATACAGACAATTTAGAATTTTTTGCATTAGGCATAACTCTTTCTAAACTTCTAAATGTTGCTACTCCACCATCTTTAGAAATTGATTTAGAATTAATTACAGATGATGTATTTGGAGCATTATGTATAACTTTTAAACCTGTGTCTAAATTTTGACCATGTCCTGCAAATGATATTCCTGTATATTCCATTTTAGAATTTTCACCTTTTAAAATAGCCATTGGGTATAGCATAGAAACTTTAGAACCAAAAGAGCCTGTTACCCACTCTATTTTTCCACCTTCTTCTACTATTGCTCTTTTTGTGTTTAAATTCATCATATTTTTAGACCAGTTTTCTATAGTAGAATATCTTAAATGTGCATTTTTTTTAACAAATAATTCTACACATCCTACATGTAAATTTACTTTATTATACTTAGGTGCTGAACATCCTTCTATAAAATGTAAGCTTGCTCCTTCGTCAACAATTATTAGTGTATGCTCAAATTGTCCAGATTCTGGCGAATTTAATCTAAAATATGACTGTAATGGTATATCTACATTTACACCTTTTGGAACATATACAAATGAACCACCAGACCATACTGCTCCATGCAATGCTACAAATTTATGATCTGAAACAGGCACACATTTCATAAAATGTTCTTTTACAATGTCTTCATATTCTTTTACTGCTGTTTCCATATCTGCATATATAACGCCTTGTTTTACTAAATCTTCTTTTATACTATGGTATACAACTTCTGAATCATATTGTGCACCAACCCCTGCTAAAGATTTTTTTTCTGCTTCTGGAATTCCTAATGCATCAAATGTATTTTTTATATCTTCTGGAACATCTTCCCAACTATTTTTCATATCTGTTTTTGGTCTTACATATGTTGCAATTTCGTCCATATTTAATTCATCTAGTTTTGGTCCCCATGTTGGAAGTTGTAATTTGTTGTATGTTTCTAAAGCTTTTAATCTAAATTCTTTCATCCAAGGTGCATCATTTTTAAGTTTTGATATTTCTTCTATTATTTCTTTAGTTATACCCTTTTGTGACTTATAACTATATTCATCTTTATTTTTTATATCATAGATATTTCTAGAAATATCTTCTATTTGTTTTTTGCTTTCTGACAATTTCTTCACCTCTATTTTTTGTATTCTTCATATCCGTTTTCTTCAATTTCATTTGCCAAATTACCCGTACTTGTTTTTATAATTTTCCCATCTACTAAAACATGTACATAATCTACATGTAATCCTTGTAATATCTTTGTTCCATGAGTTATTATTAAAACTCCATTATCTTTATTACTATACATTTTTATTCCTTTAGCAACTGTTTTTATTGCATCTACATCAAGACCAGAATCTGTTTCATCTAATATTGCAAGTTTTGGTTTTAATGTAAGCATTTGTAATATTTCATTTTTCTTCTTTTCTCCACCTGAAAATCCTACATTTAAATTTCTGTTTGCATATTCAGGTTTCATTTTTAGCTCTTCCATGTTTTTTTCTAGTTCTTTTTTAAATTCAAATATTTTAACAGGCTTTCCTGTTGTCGCTATTTTTGCATATTTTAAAAAGTTTATTACACTAACTCCTGGAATTTCCTTTGGTGATTGAAAAGACATAAATATTCCTTTTCTTGCTCTTTCATCTGTTTTTAATGAGTTTATATTTTCACCGTCTAATATAATTTCGCCATCTGTTTGAACATATTCTGGATTTGCTAATATTACATTAGAAAGTGTAGATTTACCTGCACCATTTGGTCCCATTATTACGTGTATTTCACCTTTATTTATTTTTAAGTTTAATCCCTTTATTATTTCTTTTTCTTCTGCTTTAGCATGTAAATTTTTTATTTCTAATAATGTTTCACTCATTTTAATAACTCCTTTTTATTATCTTTGTTAGCTCACGCTAACTTATAAACAATTATTATGTGCAACCCTTAAATTGCACATAATAATTTTAATACATATACAATTGTTTGTCAATGCTAACAATATAAAGAATCTAAGCAATTCCACTATTTTCTACTATATGCAACTGTTATTTTTAGGACTGCTTTATAAAATCTCGATAAAAAAGTAGACATTAATACTCTTAATAAGAAATACTAATGTCTACTTTTACTTTTAAATCTGCTCTGCTAAATTTTTTATTTCCTCAATTTCCTTTAAAGTTTCTGCTATTTCATCTTCTTTTAGCCTTTCTTCAAATTGCAATTCTGCAATTTCATACATTCCATACATACCTCCATATAAAGTATATATTCCTGGTAACTCTATATTTTCCTCTCCTTTAGTTTCTAGTTCATAGCTTCCATAAAAATCTACATCAAATGTAGAAATTTCTATCTTTGTTTCAGTTATACTTCCTGTTACAAAATCTCTTGCAATAATGCCTTCAATTGTTCCATCATCTCCAATTTTTACAACACCTTCGCCATAATAAACTGTTTCTAATTCGTAGCTACCTCTTGCAATCCGAAGATTAATTTTATAAAGCATAAATTATTACTCCCTTCTCCTTTTTATTTCAACAAGTTATCTTAAGTAATATTTTACCACTTTTATGTAAATCTTACAATACTTTTTGCTTCTACTATATATGCTTACATTTTCCATTTCTTTACAACTGTCATTGGAACAACATATTCTTCTACTAAATCTGATATTTCTTTAGATATTCCATTCATAAGCCAATCTACTAAAATTTCTTTTTTTACTGGCATTTCTTTTTCTATTTCGAATATTATCATTTCAACTAAACCTCTTGCTGTCATTTCTATTAAAAATTCCAATTGCTTTGTAAGCTCTGTAGCAGTTTTATATTCTATAATTTTCTTTAAATAAAACCTAGTTTTATCTAAAATTAAATTTTCAAATGTTTTGCTAGAATCATCTTGAATTGCATGTACATAAAAACTTTTTTTATCTTCTAATATATCTATAATATATTCTATCCAACTTTTTAAACTAAAATTTTCTTCACCTGTGTATATTATAGAACCACAATCTTCTTCATACATCCAATTAATTAAATCATATTTGTCTACAAAATATCTATAAAAAACCTGTCTTGTCATATCACAATTAACAGTTATATCTGTAATTGTAATTTTATCTATTGGTTTTTTTTCTACTAATTCTACCATTGAACTTGCAATTTTTTTCTTCGTTTTGTCACGAACTCTCATGTACTCACCTCATATATTTTTTCACAAACATTATAGATATGTAAAAATTTTGACAGAATTTGAAAAATGAATATTTACTATACTGTTTTTTATATATATGATTATACCATAAAATATAAAACTTACAAAAGTAAAAATTTAAAAAAGTATTAAGGGGGAAAAATAATGAACGTAATAAAAAGAGATGGAAGAATCGTAGACTACAACAGAGCAAAAATAGTAATTGCTATTCAAAAAGCAAATGAAGAAGTAAAACCAAAAGAAAAAATAACAAGTAAACAAATAGAAGAAATTGCAGATGTTGTTGAATCATCAAAAAAGAAAAATTTACAAGTAGAAGAAATTCAAGATATAATTGAAAGTGAATTAGTAAAAGCTAATAAATATGCTCTTTCTAAAGCATATATTTTATATAGATATAAAAGAGCAATGGTTCGTAAATCTAATACTACAGATGATACAATATTATCTATTATAAGAAATGACAATAAAGAATTAAAAGAAGAAAATTCTAACAAAAATACTTTCTTAGCTTCTACACAACGTGATTACATTGCAGGTGAAGTTTCAAAAGACTTAACACAAAGAGTTTTACTTCCAGAAAAAATAGTTGAAGCACATAAAAATGGAATTTTACATTTTCACGATATGGATTATTTCGTTCAACCAATTCATAATTGTTGTTTAATCAATATTAAAGATATGTTTGAAAATGGTACAGTTATGAATGGTAAATTAATAGAAACACCAAAAAGTTTCAGAGTTGCATGTACAGTAATGACTCAAATAATTGCTGCTGTCGCAAGTAACCAATATGGTGGACAATCTGTTGACGTTAGTCATTTAGGAAAATATTTAAGAATATCACATGATAAATTAAAGAAAAAATACGAAATTGCTTTTGGTAATACTCTAACTGATGAAGAAATAGAAAAAATAGTAAGAGTTGGAGTAGAAGAAGAATTAAAATCTGGTGTACAAACAATTCAATATCAAATAAATACTTTAATGACAACAAATGGTCAATCTCCTTTTGTTACATTATTTTTAAATTTAAAGAAAGATGACCCTTATATAGAAGAAAACGCTATGATTATAGAAGAAATTCTAAATCAAAGAATTCAAGGTATAAAAAATGAAGTTGGAGTTTATGTTACTCCTGCATTCCCTAAACTTATATATGTTTTAGATGAACATAACTGCTTAAAAGGTGGAAAATATGACTATCTAACAAAACTTGCTGTTAAATGTTCTGCAAAAAGAATGTATCCAGATTACATATCTGCTAAAAAAATGAGAGAAAATTATGAAGGAAATGTATTTAGCCCAATGGGTTGTAGAAGTTTCTTAGCTCCTTGGAAAGATGAAAACGGAAACTATAAATTTGAAGGAAGATTTAATCAAGGCGTTGTAAGTATAAACTTACCACAAATAGGTATTATTGCAAATGGTGATGAAGAAAAATTCTGGAAATTATTTGATGAAAGATTAGAATTATGTTTTGAAGCTTTAATGTGTAGACACCATGCTTTAGAAGGTACATTGTCTGACATAAGCCCTATACATTGGCAATATGGCGCAATTGCTAGACTAAAAAAAGGTGAAACAATTGATAAATTATTACATAATGGTTATTCTTCAATTTCTTTAGGATATATAGGAATATATGAAGTTACCAAACTAATGAAAGGGGTTTCTCATACAGATCCAGTAGGACAAGAATTCGCTTTAAGAGTTATGAATCATTTAAAAGACAAAGTATTGCAATGGAAAAGTGAAACAGGTTTAGGTTTTGCATTATATGGAACTCCTGCTGAAAGCTTATGTTATAGATTTGCTAGAATTGATAAGTCAAAATTTGGGGATATAAAAGATATTACAGATAAAGGATACTATACAAATTCTTATCATGTAGACGTTAGAGAAAAAATTGATGCATTCTCTAAATTAAAATTCGAAAGTGTATTCCAACCAATCTCAGGTGGAGGAGCTATATCTTATGTAGAAGTACCAAACATGAAAAATAATATAAAAGCATTAGAAGAAGTTGTTAAATTTATATATGATAATATTCAATATGCTGAATTTAATACAAAATCTGACTATTGCCAAAAATGTGGATTTGATGGTGAAATAATAATAAATGAAGATAACGAATGGGAATGTCCAAATTGTGGAAATAAAGACCACAGTAAAATGAACGTTACAAGAAGAACTTGTGGCTACTTAGGAGAAAACTTCTGGAATGTTGGTAAAACTAAAGAAATAAAATCAAGAGTAACTCATTTATAATTATTTAATAAATTCAAAAAATATAGTAGAAATTAAATTTCTACTATATTTTTTTATATTTATAATGGTTTATATGTTTTAGTTTCTTTATATTTTCCATATTCTTTTGGAACATAATTATTACTCCAATAATGTTGTTCTCCCTCTCTTAAACTTTTTTTATTATAGCTGTACTCAGTTTGTTTCTTTTCCAATTTATTATTTTTTATTTTATTTTTTCGTTCTAATTTTGGGAGTTTAACATTTTTTAGCATTTTCAAATATTCCTGTAACTTTTCTATAAATTTTTCCTTTTCCTCTTCTCTTTTTAAATATTCTATATGTGGCACTCTAAGATTACTATTTTCTTTATTTTCTTGTTTTTGCACTTTATTTTTAATTTTCTCTTTATTTTCACTTTCTTTTACATACTTTATTTGTGCATGTTTTCTCTTCTTAGCTTGTTCTTTAAGCTTTTTTTCTAACATTTTATGTTCTTTACTTCGATCATTTAATTTATTTATATATTTAGTATCTTTATTGCCTATTAACTTATTTATATAGTCATCTGAATATTCACCTAATGATTCTATATATATTTTGTTTATCTTTTCTGGTTTTGCTTTAGCAATATTTCTTTTAGCATAAAATATAAACGTAAGAACATATATACCTAATTCGTTAAGTTCCACCCTTACTTCTACTGGTTTATTAGAAATCTTACTAAAGTCTTTTTTTATTTGTTCTATTTTTCTTTTTATATCTTCACCAGAATATATTTTAGAATCAAAACAGTATTCTACAGTTTTTGCTTCCATATTCAAATTGCATCAACATCCTTTTTTCGTATCTATTATGTTAACACAATTTTTACCATATTTCAAGCAATTTTTAGGCTTTTACCTTATAAAATTAGTTTTAATAACTTTATTTTCTGGTTTATTAATGTTATTCTTCTTTCCATTTTCTATGCATTTTATAAGCCATGCCATATTCTTTCCTAAGTTATACATTGTTTGCATTCCCTCTAAGTCTTTTTCTACTTCTAATTTATTATTTCCGTGTACATTATTCCAATATGTAGAAGAAACAATTGGCATTTGACTAATTGTAAAATATTTATTTAATACATCAAAAGATGCTACCGTTCCACCTCTTCTAGCACTTACAATACTTGCTCCTGGTTTGAATTCGAATACTTTTTTACCTGCATAAAAGACTCTATCTAAAACAGATAAAATTCTTCCAGATGGGTGTGCATAGTATACTGGTGTTCCAAACACAAATCCATCACTATTTTCAGCCTTTTCTATTATTTCATTTACTATATCATCATTAAATACACACCTACAATTTCCATTTTTAGCACACATTTTGCAACCAATACAATCTCTTACAGGACCTACACCTACATTTATAATCTCTGTTTCTATATTTTCTTCATTTAAACTTTCTGCTACTTTACTTAAAGCAGTATATGTACATTCTTTTCTTGAACTACCATTTATTAATAAAACTTTCATTTTTTCCCTCCTTAACATTTACTTATAATATATTTAAAAATACAATTATTTATGCTTTCATTTTCTGGATGAAATTGAACTCCAAATATTTTATCATTATATTCTATTACCTCTATTGTTCCATCTTCTGCTCTTCCTGTTACTTTTAAAGGTTCTTCTACTTTTGGAATTCTATATCTATGTATACTTGGCATATTTAAAACTTCTTTTTCGTACAACTTATATAATATACTATCTTTTTCTATTTTAACTTTGTGCTTTATTTCTTCTATGTTATCTCTTTTTAATTCTGCATTTCTATGTCCCTCTACTGGTTCTGTAAAATTATATTTACTCTTTCTTAATTCTTCATATAATTTTACTATATTCCCATTATAATTTCTTTTTTCTTTTTCCTTACATAATAAAAAATATATTGCTAAAGTTTGCATACCCATGCATATACCTAAAAATGGCTTATTATTTTTTATTGCATAATCTACAACTTGTATGTGGTAAGAGTGTATTTTGCCTCCTCCAGTCATTACAAAGCCATCATAAATTTCTAAATTTTCGTCTTCTATATATATTCCTTGTGGTAATACGCCTATAGGTATACCTCCAGATTCCTTAACTCTTGTAATATAATTATTGGAAATTGAATATTTGTCTTCATATACAAAATCTGTTTTGTATAAATTATTTGATGCAGGTACAATTCCTATTAATTTCTTCATATTACTTCTCCTTTTAACTCTTTTTATAATTACTTTTTATTTTAATAGATTCTCCAAGACTATAGATTTTGATATTTCCAACTCTTTTTGCATAAAATCACGATATTTTTTTAGCTCATCATTTTCTTCTACTATTTCTCCTGTTTCTATATCATACCATAATTCATCATAGTAAAATTTATCTGTAACAATTCTTTCATTGTTTAAACATATAAAATCTTTCTTAGCCAACATATTTGTTCCTAATGATACACCTTCTTCTGTATTACACAAATATGCAAGTGTTGGCTTTATGTCTAATTTACTTACAGGTTTATCAATTCTTAAATTGTTTATACCTGGTATTCTCATTCCTGCTAAAACTCTAATATAATTTAATTTTATATCTGTATTTGTAAGATTACTATCTAGTTCTTTTAAAAATTCTATCATTTCGTTATTATACATATCTAACCCATTATGATCTCCATATAGAATAATTACACTATTATCATATAAGCTTGCATTTTTTAATTCTTGTATAAATATTCCAAATGCATAATCTGCATAATTTACAGATTCTAAGTAATTTCCAAAGAAAGTATCTTTATATTTCCCAACATTTATATTTACTTTACTTTTATCTTGCAATCCATCTAATGTAAATCCTGTATGTGATGAAGCAGCTACAACATAAGATATAAATGGATTGTCATATTCTTTTAATTTTTGTACAGCTTGTTTATATAATAATTCGTCTGACAAATATCCCATTATATTTTCTGATATGTCTAAAAATTTATCTTTTAACTCTATGTAATCAACTTTCATATTATTATATACATTTGTCCTATTCCAAAAATTCCCATAATTGCCATGCATATATGAAGTAGTATAGTCCTTATTATGGAACATTTTAAAAATATCATCATAATTATTTTTGTAATATCTACTATATGCCATTCCATTTTCTACCGGATATAATGATGTTACAGTTGAAAATTCCGAATCTGCCGTTGTTGAATAGCTTTGCATAAACATATTAGAAAGTCTTATATTTTCATTTATAAATTTATTTAAATTTGGCGTTATTTCTCTTCCATTTATTGTTTTATTTAATACGAATTCTTGAATAGATTCTAATTGCAATATAATTACATTTTTTCCTTCCATAGTGGTTTTTATATCTATATAACTTTCTCCATATTTTTCGTTATATTCATCTTTTAATACATTATATTCTTTCATCATATCATTTTTATTATCATATTTTGCTTGTTTAGAACCTAACATAGCATTTAATATATCCGATATATGGTAACCATATATTGTTCCTTTTTTTATTTGTGTATCCCTATTATATGGGTCTTCTAGTACTTTTGAATTTGCATTTATAGATAATATTATAAAAAATATCATACAAATTATTCCTATTATGGTTCTACATACAATAAATTTAGTTTTGCTTTTCTTTCCTTTTTCTATTTTTATAATTGACGTAGCAATTAATATAATTAATGTTAATATATCTATAAAATATAATATTTGTGGTAATTTTAGTAATAATGGTAATGTCGACATTATTTCTTCACCATATTGTAAGTTACTTATTTGCAAGACAGACAAAACATTACTAGAATAACTATAATAAATATTATCTGCAAATAAGAGTATACTAATTAATATGTTCATAATTATTCCTGCTATATTTCGCCCTTTTTTTGGTAATAAATACAACATTCCAAACAAAGACAAAATATACATAATACTCATTTGTATTGTATTTATATAAATTTTTTCATTTATACATATTGTACTTTTATAAAATAATATTGTTTTTAAAAATACTACTATCATTAATATTATAATGAAAAAATTAGAATTTACTATTTTATTTAAATTTTCTTTTATTTTTTGTCTCACGTTTTTCTCCTTTTTTCGACATATTATTTCGTTTAATATATCATAATTTACTTTAGTTTTCTACTTTTACTTTTATTTTTATTATAGTATTTATATGGTTGTAGTATACTGTTTTCTTTTAGGTTTATTTCAGCTTTACCATAACATTTGCATAATTTACATAATTATGGCATAATAAATTTTAACTAAAAAAACTGTTGATTGTCTAAATGTCTATTGACATTGGCAACCATCTAAAGAAAGGGAGAAAAAAGTTATGAACAAAACAACAAGTACAACAACCAAAGGAATCCGGAGAGGAAAATTAGATGCAAATATTGCAAAACCAGAAGTAACACTTACATTACCACCAAAGGTTGAATATCAACCTACACCTGTTGATAAGTTTAAAGACTGGTTTAAGAAAAGATTTGGTACTAAAGAAGCTAGAGCAAATACATCAAAGGCAGTAGGTAGAAGATATCGTTCTATAGCGTGTTCGCTAGGTAGAACACTGCGGTTCAACTTAGTACTAGCATTAATTGCAATGTTAGTAGTAGAATTTTGTCCACATCTGTTGGATACATGCCCTGTGTTCTTTCAGATTTGCGAAGGTATCCTAACTTTTTATGAATTTGTAATAAGAGCGACATTTACAGCATTAGAAACACTCTTCCAAGTGTTCTGTTTCCAGCTTGATGATGCATATGCTTCTCTTTACGGAATTTTTTCTCGACTTGGAGAACTCATTAGCCAGTTTGTAAATTGGCTTCCAACAATTACTTTCTAAATTTTAAAGACCTCGTCGAATTTTGACGGGGCCTTTTCCCTTCTCATATTTACTTTTTTATTCTACACTTTTTAAACTACTTATCATATCAATTTTCTTTAAAGCAAAATATGTAATTACATTTACTATTATTGTAAAAATAACTGTAATAAGAATAGCATATAAAAAACTTAATGGATTTATTACTTTTGCAAACCTAAGCATATTTATTTCACATGTGCCTAGTATAAAATAATTTAAGAAATATCCACCAACCAGTCCTAATATGATTCCTATTGTTGTTAATAATACAGTTTCTCTTGTAACATATTTATACACTTCTTTATCATAAAATCCTAATACTTTAATTGTTGCAAGTTCTTTTTGCCTTTCACTAATATTTATATTTGACAAATTATATAATACTACAAAAGCAAGTAAACCTGCAGAAACAATTAATATTATAACAACATAATTTAGTGAACTCATCATATCATCTACTGTCTTTTTTATATTAGAATTTAAAGAAACTGTAGATACTTTTCCTTCTTCTAGTAATTTTTTAGAAAGATCCTTTTGCTCTTCTAAATTTAAGTTATTCGCTTTTACTAATAATCCATTTGTATTATATTTTTCTCCATATATATTTTCATACATATCTTTTGTCATATAAATATAATGTGATATATAATTTTCTGTTATATAGTTAACTTTTAATTTTTTATCATCTTCTAATGTACCCTTTAATGTTATTGAATCTCCTTCTTTTACATTTAGTAACTGTGCTAATTTATCTGTTAAAATTACACCATCTTCTTGTAAATTTACTTCTTCTTTTTTATTTTTTACATTATTTATTTTAATTACATTTTTTAATTCATCTGCATTTTTTGGTACTATTACTTGTAAATCCTCTGAATATTCATCATTTATTGCTAGATCTGCAACCATATATGTTTCTACAATATTATCTACTTTTCCAGTATCGCGTATTTGACTAATAACTTCTTGCTTATCTTCATTACTTAAACTAGTCTTTAATCCTACTTGAAAGTCGTATAAAAATACTTTCTCATATTGATTTGGCAATATTGCAGATATAGAATCTTTTATTCCAAAACCTGTTAATATTAATGATGTACATCCAAATATTCCTATAATTGTCATTAAAAATCTTTTTTTATATCTAAATATATTTCTAATTGTAACCTTTTGTGAAAAGTTTAATCTTTTCCATATAAATTTTATTCTCTCTAGTAAAACTCTTTTTCCAATTTTTGGAGCTTTAGGTCTTAATAAATTTGCTGGTTTTTCTCTTAAATCTCTTGCTACTGCATATATTGTAGCACCTACAATACAAATATATATAAGTGCTAAACCAGATGATGAATGTTCTGAATTAAGCCCTACTACAAATTCTGGAATTGTGTACATCATGCTATACATCATCCAAATAACTCTTGGTATTAGTTGTAAGCCTATAATTATTCCTATTACTCCACCAATTATACAAGCTAAACTAGAATACAATATGTATTTAAACATTATTTGTGCTTTATTATATCCTAATGATTTTAATGTTCCCAATTCTGTTCTATCCTCTTCTACCATTCTTGTCATAGAGGTTAAAGAAACTAATATTGCTATTGCAAAAAATACAATTGGGAAAACTATACTTAAACTATCTATACTTTGTGTGTCTTGTACAAAACTAACATATCCACTATTTTGGTTTCTGTCTAGTATATACCAGTTAGCATGCTCTATTTTATTAACTTGTTCTTTTGCATCTATTAATTTTATCTCTGCTTCTGAAATTTTTGTACTAAATTCTGTTTTTTTACTATTTAGTTCTGTTTCAGCTGTTTGAATTTCTTGTTTTAGTGGTTCTAATTTGCTTTTTGCACTACTTAATTGATTTAATGTTTCTTTTTTGGTTTTTGCTAATCTATTTTCTTGCTTAGATAACTCTGACTTTGCTGTTTTTAGTTTTAATATAGCTTCGTTTATTGTGCTATTAGCATTATTTATCTGATTATCTATTTCCTTTATTCCTGCTTGTATCTGTAATTTTGTTTTTTCTAATTCTGTTTGCTTTAATTCTAATTCTTGTTTCTTATTATTTAATATAAATTTTTCTTCTTCCGTTAAATTACCATTATTAAGTTTTTCTAAAATTTCTTTATAATTTTTATTTATTTCTTCTAAATTTTTGTTTAATTCGGTTAGTTGTGCATTTAAATTTTTCTTTTTCTCATTTGCATTATTTATTGCATTACTTACATTTATTTTTTCATTTTCCAATGTTTCTTCATTATTTTTTATTTCTAATTTAGCATTTTTTATTTTTTTATCTGCACTTGCAAATTCTTTTTTAGCCTTTTCTTCGTTTTCTTTTATCTTACTTTCTGCATTTGCTATTTCATTTTTTCCACTTTGTAATTTTTCTTCTGCATTATTAATTTGTTTTTCTCCATCTGCTTTTTGTGTATTAAATTCACTTTCTGCTTTCTGAATTTCTTCATTTGCTGTATTTATAAGTTCATTATATCTTGCAGTTTCGCGTTCTTCTTTAATTCCTTCTATTTTCTTTTTTGTTTCTTCTACATAATCTTCATATTTATTAGAAGTAGTTTTATATTTATCTGCATTTTTTAAAATAACATATATTTCTGTATATGCATCTGATTCTATATTATTTTTTGATACATATATGTAATTATTTATTGCTCCTGTTCCTAATGTTGTTGTACCTCTATCTCTTGATATATATATTGGACTATCTGCAGTTCCTACAATTTTTAGTTTTGATTCTTTAAGAAATTTATTATCTTCATCTAACTCTAATTCTAAAGTATCACCTATCTTTTTATTTGATGTTATTAAAAAAGATGGCTCTACTAAACATTCATTAGCATTTTTTGGCATATTGCCTTCTATTAAAGTAGGCTTATTAACATCTTCTATTGCTAATATTTTAGATACTAACTCTTTATTATTTATATCAACTAAAATATCTCCAGAATACGTTCCATAAACATTTTGCACGTTTTCTATGTTTTTTATAGCAGTTATGTCGTTATCTGTAAGACCTAATGTTGATATTATCTGAATATCATATACATTAGATTCTTTATAATATTTATCTATAGTATCTACCATATCTGGTGATGCAGCTCTAAGTCCTGCAAAAAAGCCTACTCCTAATAGTGCAATAAGTAAAATTGAAATAAATCTTTTATACGATTTTTTTATTTCTTTAAAACTATTTTTTAGTAGTGCTTTTTTCATATTTTCACCTTCCTTTACCATTCTATTTCTTCTATAGGCTTTGGTCTTTCATTTATAATCATATTTTCTGCAGTTCCATTTTTAAATTTTATAACTTTATCTGCCATTGGAGCTATTGCACCATTATGAGTAATTATTATTACTGTCATATTCTCTTTTCTAGACATATCCTGTAGCAATTTTAAAATTTGTTTACCAGTTTTATAATCCAAAGCTCCTGTTGGTTCATCACAAAGTAATAACTTTGGATTTTTAGCTATAGCTCTTGCAATAGCCACTCTTTGTTGTTCTCCTCCCGATAATTGTGATGGAAAATTATTTTTTCTTTCAGATAACCCTACTTTTTCCATAACTTGATTTGGATCTAAAGAATCTTTACATATTTGAGTTGCAAGTTCGACATTTTCTATTGCAGTTAAGTTTTGTACTAAATTATAAAACTGAAATACAAATCCAATATCTTCTCTTCTATATTTTATTAATCCTTTATTTTTTAAACTTGAAATTTCTTTACCATCTACAATTACTCTTCCAGTTGTTACATTATCCATTCCACCTAATATATTTAGTGCTGTAGTTTTACCAGCACCACTTGGTCCTACTATTACTACTAATTCACCTTTTTCTATATTTAAGTTTGCATTACTTAATGCATGTATTACAACTTCTCCCATTTTATAGTCTTTACATACATTTTTAAATTCTATATATGACATAACAATCACTCCTTTGTTAAGTAATTATATAAAGCTTGACATCCTTTTAGTACTTCTTCATAAGTTTTAGCAAAATTCCCTGTGTACCAAGGATCTGCTATATCTTTTTTATCATTTGTAAAATCTAATAATTTATATATTTTATTTTCTGTATCTTCTCCTACAATTGCTTTTATTCTTACAATATTACTATTTTCCATACCAATAATATAATCATATTTATTATAGTCTTCTTTTGTTAATTTTTTAGCAATATGTTTTTGAAATGGTACATTATGTTCAATTAATTTCTCTTTAGTTCCATAATGCATATCATTCCCAATTTCTTCCGTACTCGTTGCAGCAGAAGATATATAAAAGTTTTTTTCTTTTTTATTTTTTGCTACTATATCCTTAAAAATATACTCTGCCATTGGTGATCTACATATATTTCCAAGGCAAACAAATAGTACTTTCGTCATATTATTCCTCCTGTATTTAAATTGTATCATATTTTTATGTCCTTTTGGTAAATTTCACAAAATTCTCCAACATTACTTTTTTAATATTTTTTTATTACATTTTTGTAACAAAAATGTTGACATATTTTAATATTTGTTCTATAATGAATTTATATTATGAAAAATACTAAAGATTTTTAACATAGATACTATAGATAAAAAGGAGAGAAATACAATGGAAAATTATAATAAAACTGATTGTTTAGCTTTAACAATCCGAAAAGAACATAGATTAGTTGTAATTAATAAAGCAGTTAAAAAAACTATAACAATTTCTGCTAGAGCTATTTTAGCAGCAATTTGTTTAACTTTATTAAATGTTTTTGTTTAATATATAAGGAATTTTGGGGAATATTCTTCAAAGTTCCTCTTTTTTTATAGTACCAAACTCATACCTAAGATTTTCTAACAAATGTACATTCTAAGAAAATCTTAAGCAGGCCATAATTCTCTCGTACAGAAAGTTCTCCTACTAGATAAAAAAACTGTAACACATTATATTTTCACATAATTTGTTACAGCTTAGCTTAATTACTATTACTCTTGGCTTGCATTTATTATTATTTCTGTATCTGTTATAATTATATTTAGAATATTTTTGCCTTCATCTGGCTTTAATCTTTTTTTATTCTCTTCAAAATCTGTTTTTATGTCTTCATTAATATTTTCTATCACTTCTTTTTTCTCTAACATTTCATTATCTTGAAGTTCTTCTGCTTTTTCTAATTTTTTATCTTTTAAGTTAATTATTAAGTTCAATATTTCACTATCATTTATTTTATAAAATAATTCTACTTTTCCATTTTCTAAGTCTTTTAACTTATAATTCATCTTTACCAATTTTATATTTTCTATATTCAACTCTTTTTTTATTTCTTCATTTAAATCTTTAGGAATTAGTAAGTCTGAATTTAAATTAGCTATTTTATATGTATTAATCTTTGCATTACCCACTTCTATTTTATTGTTATGTTTAATTATAAATAATAATCCCAAAGCAACAGCTATTATAATTAGGCATATTACAATTTTTTTTATATTAATTTTCTCATTCACTTTATAATTTCTTCTGCTTTCGTCTTTATACCTTTTTGCCAATTAAATTCTCCTTTCTCATATAAAATTACATCAATGAGATTGCATTGTCTATATTTGGTAATAAAAGGTAGAATAAAATTCTACCTTTCATATTTTGAAGATTTTATTTTTTGTCAACAACTGTTACATTTGTTTCTACACTATTATTTACAGTTAATTTTGTTCCATTTGATGGATATAAACTTCCAACCCAGAAACCTTCTCCTCTTTTTGCATTTGTATCAAATGTAAGGCTATCTGTATAAAGTTTGATATTTTCTGCTTTACAATTGTTCATAGTTGCATTTATAATACCTAAACCAAATATTGTTCCAGCTGTAGCATTAGGTCCACCTATATAACTATCTGAAATAGTGCAACTATTAAATACTAAATCTGTTGCTGAGAAACCTACTAAACCACCACATTGCCAACTACCATTTATATCTGCATTAGTTACTTTAATGTTTTCTAATTTTAATTGTCCTTGGTTATGTCCTACAACAGTTCCCTGATAATGTTGTGAATAATTAGTTCCTGTACCTCCAGTTGGATCATTTATTGTAACATTATTAAATTTGATATTTTTAATTGTTAATGTACATGTATTATCACTTATAAAACCATTTCCATAAGGTTTTTCTAAAGACCCATTTGCTATATATGGATTCCTAGAAGTTACCATACCAGTAATTGTAAAATTGTTTCCATCTATTGTTGCGTTTTGTAAAACTCCTTTTGTAGAATATATTGGAGTCCATTCTTTACCAGATAAATTTATATTTTTTGTTAATTTAATTATAGTATTCTTAAATTCTTTTCCATTATTTATGTCTTTAGCTAATGTTCTTAATGTATCACTAGATCCTACATAAACAATAGCTTTTCCATTTTCTTTAATATCTGAAATTTTTACTGTTAATTTTTTAGTTTTTCCATATATATCTGATATTACTATCTCTTCACCTAAATAATCTGTATTTTTTGTATATTCTTTAGAAATTTCTTTTCCATCTTCAGATAATTTCCATCCATCTATATTTTTAATTAATTTATTAGCTTTTATTGTTACTAGAATATTTCCATTATCTAAAGTAGTATATTTTGGTTCAGATAATTCTAATTCATTACTATCTATTACAAATACTTTTCTTATTATTTGGCTATAATTTCCCGCTTTATCTGTGTATTGATAAAATACGTTATATTGACCTGCTTTATTAATATCTACTTTTGAAACGTTAAATTCTTGTAGTCCATTTTGACTATACCAATCTATTTTATAAGGTTCAATGTTTTCCACTTTTTCATCTCTATTATCTGTAACTGTTGCACCTTGCTCTAGATATGTTCCTGTTCCTAATTCTATTTCTTGTTTATTTTCTCCATTTAATATTATTGTTGGTTTTGTAGTGTCTTGTAATGTAAGTAATCTATGTGCTCTTCCTACGTTTCCAGCTTTATCTGCAACCCAATATTCTATATAATAAGTACCTAAATCTCTATTTTTTAAACTTGTATTCCATTCAAAACTATCTACTCTTTCACCTTTTTCACCATTGGCTGTAGCCTTAAACCAAGCTATATTAACTTTAGAAAAACTAATTTCTTTATCTGATTCATCATATACAGAACCAGCTTCTGGATATGTATAAATATCTACTCCAACTTCAAAAGTATTTTTAGTTGGTAATGTAATTACAGGTGCTGTTTTATCTATTCTTTTTACTTCGAATTTTATTGTTGATGTATTACCTACTTTATCAATTATCTCTACTGAATATTTACCATTTTCAGAATATACTTTTGTAAATGTTCTATCATTTACTCTAGTCCATCCTTCTATATCTCTTATTGTTTCATTTGCTTTTAATGTTACTGTAACATCTTGGTTTGTCATTGTCGCTCCATTATCATTTGAAAATGTTACTGTTGCTTCTGGTGCTGTTTTATCTATTCTTTTTACCTCGTATCTAATAACTGAAGTATTTCCTGTTAAATCTGCTATTTCTACTGAATATTTTCCATTTACAGAGTATATTTTTGTAAATGTTCTATCATCTATTCTAGTCCAACCTTCTATATTTTGTATTGCCTCATCTGCAGTTAATGTTGCTAAAACATCTTGATTTGTTAATTCTGCACCATTCTTATTTGAAAATGTTACTGTTGCTTTTGGTGCTGTATTATCTATTATTACTTTTGTATATAATTCGTTATTAATATTTTGGTTTGCTAATCTTTCACCAACATTTCCTGCCATGTCTTCATATCCATAAATTTCAAAAGTAATTTCACCTTCTGGCATATCTTCTGTTATTTCAATATCTGCCATATAATAATAAATATTTGCATTTACATTCGAACTGTCTGGGCGATATGTTACATCATATTCTTTGTCAAACATTTTTACCTTTGGCTCAACCGCTAAGCTTTCTGGGAATGAAATTAATACACGAACACTATCCCCAACTTTTGCATATTCTTGTTCTCTTAAATCTGTCGTATTTTTATTACGAGCTATACCTAATTTTATATATTTTGGTGCAACAGAATCGTATATAACTTCTGGATATCTTATATCTGTAGTATCTTTTTCTGTTAAATCTTTTCCAACATTTCCAGCTATATCTTCATAACCATAAACTTTATAACTAATCTTACCTTGTGGTAATTTTAATTCTTCTGTGGTGTCAAATTCTACAAAATAAAATTTTGCAGCTTCACTGTATTCTAATTCTTTAGTTGTTGTTACACCATTTTCTCCATAAATATCAACTTTTGGATTAATTTCTAACATTTCTGGAAATGCTACAAATAATCTAATATGTTCATTTTTTGTTGCAATTTTAACATCTTCACCATCTTTATTATTTGTCCAATTAAATATTCCCATTGCTGAATATTCTGGTGCTACTGTGTCATATATAAACGTTTTTGTTGTCGCATTTCCTGCCATATCTCTTACAATAATTGTATTTTCTCCGGCTACTAAATATTGTTTTATATTTTGGAAATTTGCATCTGTCCATGCATTTGGTGTTACTTCTACTACATTTTCATTTATTTCATATTCTTTTACTAAGTAATTATCATGTAATTTAAAGCTTACATTACTAAAGTATGGATCTGTTCCTTTTGATTCTTCTTTTACTGTTATTTCTGGTGCTACTGTGTCATATATGAATGTTCTTGTTGTTGCATTTCCCGCCATATCTCTTACAATAATTGTATTTTCTCCGGCTACTAAATATTGTTTTATATTTTGGAAATTTGCATCTGTCCATGCATTTGGTGTTACTTCTACTACATTTTCATTTATTTCATATTCTTTTACTAAGTAATTATCATGTAATTTAAAGCTTACATTACTAAAGTATGGATCTGTTCCTTTTGATTCTTCTTTTACTATTATTTCTGGTGCTGTTAAATCATAAACAACTTTAGTATATTGGTCATGGTTAATATTTGCATTATTTAATTTTTCTCCAACATTTTTTGCTTCATCTGCATATCCAGAAATTTCAAAAGGAATTTCACCTTCTGGCATAGTTTTATCTAATTTAAAATCAACCATATAATAGTAACTATTTTTTTCTGGACTTGAACTTAATGGACGATATGTTGCTGTATATTCTTTTCCAAATATTTTAACTTTTGGTTCAATAGCTAATTTTTCTGGGAAAGAAATTAAAATACGAACTTCGTCTCCTTCTTTTGCCCATGTTAAATCTTTTACATTATTTACATAGCGTGTTTTATTTAGTATTCCTAGTTTTGAATATACTGGAGCTATTGAATCATATGTAAATTTATATGTTGCTTCATTTCCAGCTATATCTCTTACAATAATTGTATTTTCACCTTCTACTAAATATGTTTTAATGTTTGCATAATTTGCATCTGTCCAAGAATTTGGAGTTATTTTTATTAATGTATCATTTACTTCATATTCTACTACTTTATAATTATCTTTTAATTTAAAGCTTACTTTACTATATATATTTTTTTCGCTATTACCTACATAGTTTTCTTTTTCTTCTATGTAACCTTCTGTTCCTTTTACATGAATTTCTGGTAATGTACCATCATAAAATACTCTATGTCCATTTGTTGGTCCATTTTCATCTGGTAATTTATTTCCAGCTTTATCTTCTATATTAGATATTTTTAAAGTAATTTCTCCATCTACAAAAGTTGTATTTTCTGGAATTTTATAAATTACAGTATAAACCCATCTAGTTTCATTATCTTGTCTTACTGTTACTAGTGAATCTTCCATTATATATTCTTTTCCATCATTTATTAATGTAAATGTAGGATTGTGTACTAATTCTTCGTTTACAGCAATGTACATTAAAATTTCATCTTTGCGTTTTACATAATATTCCTTCAAATCATTTGATTCACCATTTTTTAAAATATTTGTAGCTAATCTAATAGGTGCTGTTACATCTGTTACATTTGCATCAATATTTGCTAATAGTTCTCCTCCAGAAACAGTCACATTACTCCAACCTAAGTTTACTTCCTCTGTTGGAACTGTTACAGTTGTATCTATTGTAGTTGTTTGGCTATCTGCATCTGCTGTAGTTGTTGTTTGTGCTTGTTGTGTTCCTACATTAGTTTGAACATTTTGAGAGTTATCTGTTATTTCTTCTGTTTGCTCCACTTCAGCTTCTGCATTTTCTTCATTTGCAGGTTGATTTGTTTCTTCCCTTCTATTTTCTTCTTGTACAGCTTGTTCTGTTTGTGAACTATTACTATTATTTTCTGAAATAGCTGTAGCTTCTGTTTTACCTTGATCTTTTAAGAATACTACAACCATTGATATTGCTACAATTAATAATATTGCAATTATTACTATGGTAATTATAGCCTTCTTACTTAAACTTTTCCTTTCATAAATTATCCCCCTATAATTTATTTTTTTGTTTCTTCTGCTTTGATAATAAGTCTAGACTTTCTTCCATCTTTGCAAGTTATTAAAGTAATTTCTTTTATGTTTTTATCTTGTGTTTTTAAAATGCTTACATCATTTGGATTTGTTGTAAAAATAGAATTTATTGTATATTCTACAGTATTTTTTTGTAAATCTGTTAAATATATTTTGTCACCAATTATAAGTTCATCATTTCTGCCAAACATTGTATTATCATAATTATTATGCCCTGCTAATGCCAAATTTCCTATTTCATTAACATTTCCACCACTAAATCTAGTTATTGATGTTTTCATTTTTTCTTTAGTAGTTCTATCTAGAATTGGATATTCCAATTCTAGTTTTGGAATATTAATAATCCCGATAATAGCGTTATTATTAATATTAATAGACTCTGTTGTTTTTTCATGTTTTTTAACTTCTTCTATAAGTTGTATGTTTTTTTCTTCATTAATTTGATTTCCAATATATTTCTTAGCTATAAGAGCAATTACAATGACTGTAAAAACAATAAGAATTATAAGTAATATTTTATAAAATATTATTTTTTTATTTTTCATTTTTTTTAGATAATTTTTTAATTCTTATTGCTACTATTATTATTGCTAATACTGCAATTCCTAAGATAACAAATAATATTGGATTATCAAATGTAACTGGTAGCTCGCTTTTTGTTTCCGTTTTTACAATTTCTTTTACTTCATCTTCTGAAGTTTCTTTTTTTGAAGTTAAAACTTGTGCATCATATGTTGTATTTCCATTTAATTCTTTCTTTAATAAAACAACATATTGTGTACCATTTTCTGCATCAACTGGTTGAGCTATTGTTGCATTTGTTACTTCTTTCCATTCTGTATTTGTTATAATATTATTCCATAAATTAGCATATTCTTGTGATAATTTAATTGATTCGAATATATTCATATTTCCATTTATTTTTCCCATAACTTTAACTAATTCTTCACAATTTGAATTTTTACCATTTAATGATACAACATCATAACTATATTTTGCTTTTTCATCATCTGTAATTTTTACTGTTCCTTTTGTTACTTTTCTTATTACATTATTTTCTCTTGTTTCTTCTGTTGTAGTTTGATTTGCATCAACTTTGATTCTATTTGTTAAAGTTTTCATTTCATTTATTTCTGCTTCAGTTGATACTTTTGATATATTTATAGGTTCAGCTTTTTTTACAATCTTGTCATTTACTTTTACCCATAAATATAATCCATTTTGATCTTTTGAAACTTTTATCACTTTATTTCCTTTTGTATCTTTGGCTGTATACCAATTTAAATTATCTTCTTTAACATCCGCACTAGTTGTTATTGCATAAGAATATTCTTCATTTAAGTACTCATTTAAATAAATTAAATAATCTCCATCGGTATTTTCTAGTACTGCCATATCTTCGGCTGTAGCATTTACAATAGTATTTAGATTTAAAATAAGCATAACAGCCATTAACATTACTATAATTTTAGAAGTTATTTTTTTCATCTTTCATCCTCCTTTTCGCTACGGAACTATTATATTACAATTTTTTACAAAAGTAAATAATTTTACCATTTTTTGATATACTATTTGCTGTATTCCTTATTTCCGAAGTGCTTTCAGCTCTTTTATAGTTTTATTGCATAAAAAATAACAAACCATAAATTTTTATCTGGTTTGCTATTTTTTTATATTTATTTTTTTAATAATCTTAAACTGTTTAATACAACTGTTAAACTACTTAATGTCATTGCTAAACTTGCAATCATTGGATTTAAAGATATTGGAAATAGCCCTGTTGCAAGTGGTATCATGCATATATTATAAAACAATGCCCAAAACAAATTTTGTTTAATTATTCTTATTGTATTTTTTCCTATCTTAAATAATTTTAAGATATTGCTCATATTCTCATTAAGCAAAATAACATCTGAAGAATCTGCACTAATATCTGTTCCATTTTCTACACTTATTCCAATAGTTGCAGTTTTTAGACTTGGGCTGTCATTAATCCCATCTCCTACCATTGCACAATTATTATTACTATTTAGTTCTTTTATCTTTTCCAATTTTTGTTTAGGGCTTACATTACTTATAACATTTTCTATCCCTACTTGCTTTGCAATAATTTTTGCTGTTTTATCATTATCACCTGTAAGCATAAAAATCTTTTTATCTAATTTCTTTAATTCATTTACAGTTTTAACAACATCTTTTTTTATTGTATCTGCTAAACCTATAATTAAAAGAGTCTCTTTTTTATTAAATAAATATACTATACTTTCGCCTTTACTTATAATCTTTTCTTCTTCCACTTTTAATTTATTTTCTACTTGCATTTTTTCTACATATTTATAATTGCCTGCAAAATATTGTATTCCATTTATTTTTCCTTTTACACCTAAACCTGGCTCTTCTTTAAATTCTTCTACACTAAAAATATCCTTTTCGTCATTATAAATACTTTTAGCTAATGGGTGATTTGAATTTTTTTCTAAACTTTTTAAAATCTTTAAATTTTCTTTGCTATAAACACCATCTACTATAGTCATTTTACCGGTTGTTAAAGTTCCGGTTTTATCAAACACAATTGTATCTATTTTATTTGTCGCTTCTAATATTTCACTAGACTTTACCAATATACCATTTTTACTGCAGTTTCCTATTGCTACCACCATTGCCAGTGGAGTTGCTAACCCCAAAGCACATGGGCAAGCAACAACTAAAACACTTACTAATGCTAAAATCGCCTCATTAATATCTGTGGTTAATACTAAATTAAGAACAAATGCAACTAGAGAAATTATAAATATTGTTGGTACAAAATATCCACTTATTTTATCTGCAACTCTTGCTATTGGTGCTTTTGTATTTGTTGCTTCTACAACCATTGTTACTATATTCGAAATGCTAGAGTCTTTTCCTATTCTTTCTGCTTTATATTTTATATAGCCATCATAATTTACACTTCCTGCAATTACATTATCTCCTATACTTTTGCTTACAGGTTTACTTTCACCTGTTATAAAAGATTCATCTGTATGTGTTTTTCCATTTATTATAGTTCCATCTACTGCAATTTTTTCTCCTGGTTTACTTACAACTATATCTCCTTTTTCTATTTCGTTTATATTTACTTCTATTTCTTTATTGTCTTTTAAAATTGTTCCTTTTTTAGGAGTTATTGTTACTAAATTCTTAATCGTATCTACTGCTTTATCTTTATTCTTTTTGTCTATAAATCTACCTACTTTTACAAAAAGAATAATTATTGCAGAAGATTCAAAGTATAAATGGTGAACCAAATTAGTATTCCCCATAAAAACTTGTACTGTATTCCACAGACTATATACAAAATTCACAATTACACCAACACCCACTAAAGAGTCCATATTGGGCATTTTGTGAACTATATTTTTAAAGCCATTTTTTATAATATCAAAACCATAAAAAATGAATAATAAAGATAAAAGCATTAGAGATATTGCATATATCTTTGGGTTTTGTACCATATTTAGTATATTAGGAATTGGTAAGTTAAACATTTGTCCCATAGATATATACATTAAAATAATACCTAATATAGAAAACACAATTAAAATTACAAAATTAGCATTATTATTTTTCTCCTTTTTCTCACCTAAACTTTTAAAGCCAGCTTCTTTAACAAATCTATTTAAATCCTTTACTGTTAGTTTTTCATCATATTCTATTAAAGCTGTTGCCATAACCAAATTTACAGAAACACTAATAATACCATCTTGTTTACTTAAAAATTTTTCTAAGCCATTAGAACAAGCACTACAAGTCATACCTTCTATATTTAAAATAACCTTTTTCATACTTCCACCTTAATCGGGTTTAAGGGGTTGTCCTTAAAATCCCGTTTTATATAATTTTATCTTTTTCTACTATAAATACACTAATTTAATATTTTAAACCCTAAATTTTCTATTTTTTCTTTTACAATATTTATATCTAGTTCTTTTTTACTTTCTACTTTAACTTCTCCATTTTCGTGGCAAGCTTTAACTTTTTTTACCTCTTTAATATCTTTTAAAGCTTTTTCTATTCTTTTTTCGCATCCTTCGCACATCATTCCTTCTACATTAAATGTAATTTCATTCATATTGTACCTCCTTATGTTTTGCTTTTTGCAAAATTATTTTATTAATATATATTGATATATTACACCCTTTTTTTATATATAGTCAATAAAATTCTATAGGCATTATTTTTCCTATTTTGTATTCTTTTATTCTTTTACTTTTTTACATAATTATGGTATAATATAAGGTACTATAACAGTAGATGAAAGGAGGACAATTTATGTCCAATACAGCTCAAGCAACACAAGAAATTGTTTTTCCAGATCTTGTGCCATTCTTGTATCGGGGTGTTGGTAGCTTAGTTAATCTTCAAAAATTATATAATGAAGAAGTAAAAAAAGCTGCTGACAAGCTTCGTGGTGATGTCTTTGAAGCCAACTTCTTAGATTTGTACTATACGAAGTTACAAAATTATCTCAACAATTATTATAACTATCAGTCTGTTTCCGGGTTAGAGCAAGAAATGATGGAATTAAAACAATTTTTGTTTAAACAAAAAATTCCTTGCAACATCTCTGGTCGGCTAAAAAACTATATTGCACTTGTTGAGAAAGTTAGGACATTCATTTATGATGGCCTAGATCCTTTTTCCATTAATGACGAGTTAGGTTTTAGAATCATTGTAGGCAAAAGTCGATATGATGACGATAAGTCAATTCAGCAACTATATTCTATAGCAAATGCAGTTATATCATTCTTCGTCGTCACCAAAGGATATAAACTTTTGCTTCCATCTCCTGCCATTGGATGTGGGTTTGATCCTAAATTATATCCGGATGTTTTTGTACCAAAGAATTCTTTGATTCTTCCAGAGTATAGCATTTATGTGAAAGATTACTTTGTAAGACCAAAGAAAAAAGGTTATCAGGCTTTGCATATGGTATTCCTTACAAAAAGTGGCCTTATAATGGAGGTACAAATAAGAACATTTGCTTCGCATTATCATGCAGAGTACATTTCGACACATGAAATGCATAAAGAAAGCAGGTATGGAAAATCTGTAGAGGATTCGCCACAGCTTACCGAAGCACAACTAAAAAGGCAACAAGCTATTAAAATTAGTTTTGACCCTGAAAAAGTAAACTTAGATTCATATTTTTCCAAGGATGGAAAGACTTTGGATTTAATAGGTTTAGCAGAAACCATAAGAGATCCATTTAACAATTTCTTCGTCGCTTAAATAAGTAATAAACTCTACGCTTATAGGAATTATTTTTCCTGTTTGCGTAGAGTCTTTTTTATATAGTAAGAAAGTTCTCCTAGTAGGAGAACTTTTTGTACTAGAGAATTATAGCGAAACTTAGATTTTCTTAGAATTTACATTTGCTAGAAAATCTTAGATTCGCTTTTTTATTTATATGAACTTTAAAGAACGTCCCCAAAGTTCATATTTTACATTTTCATTCCTTTGCCACCTTGCAATCCATTTGCATATCCTTCTAGTACATTTGTATCAAATGAAAATGTCATATTTTGTTCTTCACGATTTCTCTTTAAGGCTAATTCTATTTCTTTATCTAATAAATCTGTATACATTGTTCCTGTTTCTCTCCATAAGTGGAATGATAAACATCCAGGAATTGTGTTTACTTCATTTACATATATTTTATTTGTTTCCTCATCTATTAAAAAGTCTATTCTTATTACTCCTGTACAACCTAATATTTTAAATGTTTCTTTTGCTAAACTTTGTATTTGCTCTTTTTGTTCTTTACTTATATTAGCTGGCAACTTTAATACTCCTGCATTCATAGATTGTTTAGCTCCACCTGTCTTTTTTCCTCCAGATATATATTTATCTTCATATGATAAAATATCAGATGTTTTTTCTAATTCTTCACATTCTGAAGCATTACATTCTTCATAATCACCTAAAACAGAGCAATTTACTTCTTTTAAATTTTCTATAGCTTTTTCTATTAAAATTTTTCTGGCATATGTAAAAGCATCTTCTATTGCCTCTTCTAGTTCTTCACTGTTTTTTGCAACAACAATTCCAACACTAGACCCTAAGTTTATTGGTTTAACAATTACAGGATATTTAATATTTTCTTCAACTTTTTTTATAATGTCTGCTGTTTCCTCATTTTTATAAAAACATTTACACTCTAATACAGGAATATTATTTTCTTTTAAAATTATTTTAGAAACATATTTATCCATCCCAACTGCAGAAGATGTTACATCACATCCTACATATGGTAAATTAAACATTTTTAAAAATCCTTGCAAAGTACCATCTTCTACATTTGTACCATGAACAATTGGAAATGCAATGTCTATGTAATCATATATTTCGTTTTCATAAAATTTTTTATTAGTTCTTAGTAAAACTGTTTTATTGTCTTTTAAAGATAAAGTAACTTGAGTGCTAATCTTTTTTAAATTATCTATATTTGTATATTGCTTTATGTCTGCTACAAGATCTCCACAATACATTTTATTATCTTTTGCAATATATATTGGTATAATTTCATATTTTTCTTTGTTCATATTCTCTATTGCTTGTAATGCTGTTATTATAGAAACTTCATGTTCTACACTTTTTCCACCAAAAAAAACTCCTAATTTAATTTTCATAAAAATAACCTCTTTCCTATAAATTATAATTATCTGGCAAATCATTTTCCAATAGAACTATTACCTCTTCTTGCAACTTCCATTCTAGAATTTTGCTAACAGCTTCTTGTGGTAAATTTACCTTAAATATATTTTCTTCTTTATAATTTTCTTCTTTTATACCTTTTAGCATAGCTTCGTAATTGTCTGTTCCGACTAAGAAAATATAGTCGCAAACTCTTGCCATATATTTTCCAAATTCATAATTGTATTTTTCTTGCTCTTTTCCTAATTCTATAAGACCTGGTGTAACTATTATTTTTACTCCTTTAAATTCACTTAAAGTATCTATTGCAGACTTCGAACTTATTGGGTTTGCATTATATGAATCATCTATTATTGTAACAGGACCTTTTGGAACTAATTCTAACCTATGTTTTACATTTTGAATTTCTCGAATTTTAGAAACAATCTTTTTACTTGGAACTCCTAGGAAGTCTGCAACTGCTATTGCACCTGTAATGTTTACAATGTTATGTTTTCCTATTAATTTAGTTTTCAATTCTTTAACTTCTTCTTTGTTCTTATCTACAGTTTTAAATTTTAATCCTTTACTAGAAGATTCCAAATTATATGAATTATAATCTAACTCTTTATTATTTAACCCGTATGTAATCTTTTTCATATTTAAACTTTTATTTTTTATAAATTCATTATCATAATTTAAAAATATAGTTCCACCATTTTTTTCTACGCTATCTGCAAGTTCAAACTTAGTTTTTATAACATTTTCTATATTTTTAAAACTCTCTAAATGTTGTGGTCCAATAGATGTAATTACCCCCAGTTTTGGATTTACAATATCACAGATCTCTTTAATGTCACCTAACTTTGTTGCTCCCATCTCGCACAAAAATATTTGGTGTGTTGGTTTTAACTCTTCTCTTATTGTTTTTACAACTCCCATTGTAGTATTATAGTTTTTAGGAGTTTTTAAAACCTCATATTTTTCGGATAATACACTATATAAAAAATTCTTCATACTTGTTTTTCCATAACTTCCTGTTATTCCAATTACTAATAAATTTGGCATTTCATTTAATATTTTCTTTGCACTATCTATATATCTTTTTCTTACTAAAAACTCTATTGGGCTATTAATAAAATTGGCTAATAATATTATTAAGTTTGCAAGTATGTTTAAAATTATTAATTTCTCTGTTATATAATTTTTTATTCCTAAAATAAATATTGTTATTATAAATACAAAAACATCTGTAACAAGTAGTCTTTTTACTCTTCCTGTAAATTTTAAAGATACTTTCGAATTTCTTTTTGGTATGTTATATATAATTGAAATTGCTAAACTAATAATTGCAATTATATTTAATACTACATTATCAAAATATATAAAAATTGTTGGTAGTACTAGTATTGTTTGCCATAATATTTTCTTCCAATTTTTTCTCATCCATTTAAAGTGTTTTTTAAAAAAATATGAATTTAGCTGTAACATATGTGTATTAAACAATGTTAATAATGTATAATTTACTAACAGTTCTGCTATAATTATTAATTTCATTAATGATCCTCCAAACTATTCTTTCATAAATTTTTTAATTATATTATTTATTTGTATAGGTCTTTCTAAAAATACATAGTGTGAACATTGCTTAAATGTTACTAACCCTGCATCTGGAATTTCTTTTTCCATAATTTTTGCATCTTCTAATGGTGTTTCTGTATCATTTTCTCCCCACAATAATAATGTTGGCACATTTATTTCTTTCAAATTACTTCTTAAATCTTCATTTACTAGTTTTACCAATGTGTTTCTCATAACTGGTGTTGCATTACGATAATCTACAGAGCCTAATCTTTTTTTAAAGTTTTCTAAAACATTTGGAGCTATCTTTGTTACAATTTTTGTTCCTAATATTTTTTTCCCTATCTTTACAATACCAAGCTTAAATTTTTGTTTTATTGTTTTTTTATGTACTATTCCTGCACTTCCTATTAAAATAGCTCTTTTTACTTTAAATTCTAAGTTTTGCTCGCTTAACATTTTAATAATTATTCTTCCACCATTTGAATGACCTATTAATGTAAGTTCTTGTATTTTTTTTATTTTTATAAATTCTTTTACCAGTTTTATAAAATCATCTATTCCCCATGGTTCTTTTGGCTCTTCAGACTTTCCATAACCAGGCATATCAAAGTAATATACTTTTGCATACAAAGAAATATTATCAATTAAATTTTTGTACACATTATATTCTGTTCCCCAACCAGGCAAAATTAGAACATTCTCTCCTTCTCCTTGTTCTATACAGTTTATATTTAGACCTAAAATATTTATTTTAATCAACTCCTCATTGTTTTTTATATTCTATATTTACTAATATTTAATATCAACTTTCACTTTTTCACATTTCAATCTTTATTTCACTCTTATTTCACGAATAATATTGACTTTTAATAATTATGTAAATATAATGTTTTTATATTACATGTAAATATTATTTTAAATGTTTATAAATGAAAGGTGTATATAATGAAAAAAAATTTTATTCGTTTAAATATAAATGATAATTATTTATCATTAGGTAACTTTTTTAGAGTGTTAAAAGATGAAAGCAATAATTCTACAACTTTTTGGCAGTCAGATTTATTTTCTATAATTTTTAATGTGGATTCAATAGCAGACAGTACTGTTAATAATTATTGTACTGGTTTTAGAGCAATTAATTCTACTTATAAAAATTATATAAAAAATCTAAAAAGTGAATATTCTAAAAATCCAAAAGTTTTGATTCCTATTTTTGCAAAAATTTTGCAGTTAATAGACATTACTTCTACTTCTAATATTACAGTAGAAGTAATTAATAAAAATGAAAAACTTCTTCATGTGTGTAATAAATTATATTCTATTAGTAAAAATGATTCTGATGTAAATAATTCTCTTTCTAATATTTTATATAAAAACTTACACGAAAATAATTTATATAATTTTATTGCAGAAGTATTGTTTTATACTGTTTTAGAAAAAAAACAACCAATATATATTAATGAAAATTTAAATAATATAATAGAAAAGAAAATATATGATACAAATATTTCTGTAAACGATATAGAAGATTTTATTAGTATTCAGCTAACATCTGGCATTTGGTCTATTAGAGGAATCTACGAATTAGCAAAACACGGAAATCCTTTTGCTTGTTTCGAAATGGCTTCTATGGAATGCTATGGAATTATTTCTGGTAATTCCAGATACGAAAAAGCTTATGATTATTATAAAATAGCTGCTAAGTCTAATCACCCTACTGCTAATTGGGCTATTGGTTATTTATATTACGAAGGTCATATTGGTAATAATTCTAAGCATGATATGTATTTAGCTTTAAAATATTTTAACAAAGCAAGAAAACTAAATTGTGCTAATGCTTATACTAGTATTGGAAATATATTTCTTTCAACCACTTTTCCTCATATTAATACCAATGAAGAAAAAGCAATAGAAATGTTTAAAATTGCTGCAAATATGGGTCATGTTTATGCATTTAATAATTTAGGAAAAATATACGAAAAAAGAAATGACCTAAAACTTTCTTTTGAATATTATATGAAATCCGCAAACTTAGGTGATAGCTGGGCTCAAAATAAAGTTGGGGAGTTTTATAGGATAGGAAAATTAGGAAATATAAATTTACAAAAGGCTTTTGAATATTATACTTTATCTAGTGAATCACCTAAATTCACATTATGTAATTGGTCTAAATATAATTTAGCCAAATATTTTTATAAAGATGGTTGTTTAGAAATAGGAATTCATTCAGATTTAAACAAAGCAATTTCTTTATTTGAAGAATCTTCTTTAGACCTTATAGACTCTTTAGAAGAGTTAATTTACATTTATTATAATTTATATATAAAGAATAGTTATTCTGAGCGTTATCTAAAAAAATTAAATTATTATATAAGTTTAGCAGAAAATCATAAAAATTATGATTCTAACATTGCTTCTATAATAAATGAAAATCTAAAAAAATTAAAAAAAGAAAATTTTAAAATAGAATTACCTTAAAAAGCTTTGCTAGCTAAAAAGTACTCCTAAAATTTTCCAGCAAATGTAACTTCTATAAAATTCTAAGTTACTTCCTAATTGTCTAGTACAGAAGTAAAAAAATGTGGTCTTAACAAGACCACATTTTCTAGTTATTATCTTTTATTTTCTTTTTATTTCTAACGAAATCACAAATTGCTGTAATTGCAAAAGTTACAATTATTATCATTATTAAAATTAATATATAACTTCCTTTAAAGTTAGTAACTGTTGGAACTAAAATTTCTTTTAATAATTTAATACAATATGTCATAGGTAAAAATGGTGTAAATGCTTGGAATCCTGCATTTATCGTTTCTATAGGGAATGTTCCTCCAGATGCAGCTAATTGTAATACTAAAATAATTAATGCAATAAATTTTCCAACATCTCCAAAGTTTCTAATTAAAAATTGTATTATACTCATAAATGCAATTCCTATTAATGTACTTACTCCATAATATAAAGCTATATTTTGTACTTCGAATCCTAATCCCATTTTTAATAAAAATCCTGTAATTAAACCTTCTACTGCTCCAATTGCAAGATATATAACATTTTGTAATAATTTGTTTTTACTATTAATTCCTAATATTCCAAAACGATTTTCATGGTCATAGTAGAAAATAACATAGCACATTAAAGCTCCTACCCATAAACCTATACATAAGAATAACGGAGTAAACGCAATACCATATGAGTTAACTTCCCCATATTCTTTTGTTTCGAATATTACTGGTGTTTCTGCAAAGTCTTCCAATCCTTCTAATGTTTTTAGCTCTTCTTTTGTATCTTTTAGACCATTATTAATGGTTTCTTTAAAAGTTCCTATTCCTTCTACTAATTTTCCACTACCTTCTGAAGCTGAAGTTGTTCCATTATGAATTGTATCTATTGCAGTATATATTTGGTCTGAACTTGTATCTAGTGTAGATAAACCTGTGCTTAGACTTAAACTTCCTTCAGATAAACTTGCTGTTCCATTTCTTAATGTATCTATTCCTTGGTTTAAAGCTGTGCTTCCTTCTTTTAATGATGTTAATGCTAATTTTAAGTTTTTAACACCTTGTGTAATTGCAGATAAATTACTGCTTGAATTTAATAATGTTTGTGTGCCTGTATATAATTTATTTGCCCCTTCTTTTACAGAAGTTCCATTATTTATTATAGTTTGTGCTCCATTTTCTAATTTTGAATTTACAGATTGTATGTTCTTACTTCCTTGTTTTATCTTTTCACCAGATGTTTTTAATTCTGAAAAAGCACCACTATTTAATAATATATTAGCTTTATTAGCCAGTTCTTGTATTTCTGGGTCTTGAGATGTTTCACCTTTTCTTACTAGTGCTTTTAAAATATTTTCTGTATTAGTATTTAGAGAATTTGAACTATCTATATAATTATTTACATTTCCTAGCAATTTCTTGTTATTTTCTATATATGATTTTATATTCTTAGATAATTCTGTACTTCCTTCAACATAATTATTAACACCTTCGTTTAAGCTTTTAGCACCTTCATTTAAACTGTTTATTCCTTCAGATAATTTTAAAATTCCTTCTTCACCTTGTGATGATAATTTATCTGCACCATCACTTATCTGTGTAATTGCACTGTTTAAGCTTTTTCCACCTTCTTGTAAATCCTCTACTCCTTCAGAAACTTGGTTAATTCCTCCATTTAAAGCTTTACTACCTTCATTTGCTGATTTTACTCCATTATTAAATTGTGCATAACTATTTTCTAGTTTGCCTGTTCCATCATTAATTTGATTAATTCCAGAATTTAAGTTTTCTGCTCCTGTTAATAATGTATCTGCTCCATTTTCTATTTTACCTAAACTATTTGGAACTTCTTCTAATTTATTTGATAATGTTGCTATTATTTCTTTATCCACTTTAGTTTGTAAACTTAGTTGTGCTGTTTTTACTGCACTATTAATCATTTGTGTAGCTAAATAATTTGTAGCTTGATTAGGGCTATATGTAATTTTAGCGGTTTGCTTATCTGTTGTACTTGCACTTTCTAAACATTTTGTAAAGTCACTTGGTATTTCTATAGTTGCATAATATTTTCCTTCTTCCATACCTTTTTGTGCTTCTTTTGTATTTACATCTTCAAAACAAAATGTTTTACTATCTTGCAAACTTTGTACAAACTCTTTTCCTTGGTTTTTACCATCTTTTCCTTCGTCTAAATTTACTAATGCTACTTTCATATCTGATAAATTACCATATGGATCCCAATATGACTTTAAATAAAAGTAGCTATAAATTAGTGGTATAAATAATACTACTACAAAAATTACAATTGTAAAAATCTTCTTCTTGTCTATTTTTTCCATTATTTACTCTTCCTTTCTTAATCCTTTTCTTAAAACTTCTGAAACAGTTTTAGCTAATACTTGCCTATCTATATTTTTATCTTTTGATCCCCATTCGATAACCAATGCAATGTACATTTTGTAAATTAAAAATGTTGTTATATCTAAATCTTGATAGTCTATATATCCTTTTTCTTTTGCCCTTACTAATTTAGATTTAATATAATTTTGAATTTTTTCATCTATTATTTTTAAACTATCTATAATTATAGGATTTTTTAGCCACTCTGCTTCTTTTGTTATAATATTTAGAAAGTTTTGATTTTTTCTATATTCTAAAATTTCATAAAGTCCTTGATTTACACTTTCAAAAAATTCTAAATTTTTTGCTTCTATTTTTTCTACTATTTTTTCCATGTTTAATATTTCTTCTTGAATAAAATATTTTAATAGTTCTTCTTTACTAGAAAAGTACATATAAATTGTTTTCTTTGTTACTCCTGCTTCTTTTGCAATTTCATCCATAGATACTTTTTTAAAACCATATTGATGAAATAAATTTCTCGCTGCTTCTATAATTTGTGTTTCTTTCATTTTTTCCTCCTTGTTTTGCACTGGTATACTATTTTCGTATATTAGTATACTTCATTTATATGTTTTTGTCAAGATTAGCGTTACTTAATAACTTCATAAAATATGTTATTTTTGCATTATTATTATTTTTTAATGTACCATTTTAAATTTTTATAAAAAAATTTAAAATTTATATTGACAAAGTATATGTTGTGGTATTATAATAAGCATTGTCAGTTGCAAGACATATATGCAGATGTGGCGGAACTGGCAGACGCACAGGACTTAAAATCCTGCGAGGGTTAAACCTCGTGCCGGTTCGATTCCGGCCATCTGCACCAAAACAGTTGAAATTTAATCAATTTCAACTGTTTTTATTTTTGTTCAAAAGTATTTGTAAGTATTGATATAATTGCATTTTAGCAATTTTCATTATTCAACCTATTTTCAAAATTATTTGTTATTATTCATTATTTTTGCATAATTGCACGGAATATGCACGGACGATTTGCACGGAAAATAATCAATGTAATTATACTAAAATCAGGTGTTATAGAAATTTTGGATTTTTTTATCATACATCGTAAGCTATACTTTCTACTTATGTAATTAAACATTTTCTATAAGTAGAATAGGAGGAGTTTATAGAATAATTTAACTTTGAAATTTGTTTATCTATTTCCATTTTTGTCGTCAATAGAATACCAGTCTTTGGCTTTACAATTTTTATCTACTAATTTATCTTTTTATCAATTGTTACAATGAGGTACAGAGACAACAGGAATAGATAAAGACAAAGTAGTTGTTATAGATGACCAAATTTCAAGTCTTGATAGGAATGTTTTGTTTATAGTAACTACTTTAGTAAAAAATATAATGTAAAATTGTTTTGAAAATATAAATGGCATAAAACAAGTATTTATATTAATACATAATGTATATTTTAATAAAGAGGTCACTTATAGGCATAGACAAGGGAAAAGAAAAGATGAAACCTATTGGATAGTAAGAAAATTAAATAACCAATCATATATTAATGATTTTGACAGAGAAGATAAAATAATAGAAAAATCATTAATTGCGTACATAAATGATGGTTCTCATTCAATAGGTGATGACTTTTCTATTAGTATTGGAACAGAAGAAATCCAAAAATATTTATTAGCATTTGAGAAAATATTTGACAAATCAGGTGATATCAATCATTATAACATTATGAGAAGCATTGAAGGATGAAAAGGAGAATTCTTATGGAAATAATAGAATGGTGTAATAATAATCAAGGATTTATTAGTGCTATATTAAGTTTATTAACTTTGATAGCTAGTATAATAGCTATAATTATCTCAATAGTAACATCAAGATTACCTTTTAAGAAAAAGTTATTATTAACTTCTGGAAGTTTTATTGATATTGGATTTGAATGTACTGGAACACATGTTACTGTAACTAATGTCGGAAATCGAAATATTTTTATTAAAAATCTAGGAATAAAAGTTGAAGGACAAGTTTTTACAAATACAAAAACAATAGAAGAAAGTAGAATAATGTTAAACCCTGGCGAAACAACCACACAATACTTTTATAATTCTGAATTTTCTGCCTTTTCTAAAATACAACAAAATAAAAAAGCATATGCTTATGCAGAAGATTCAGAAGGAAAAAAATATAAAAAGTATATATGTAAAGTTAAAAATTTAGTGAAATAATTGAAATAAAATACTGAAATTATAAAAATTGTAAAATTAAAAAGGAAGTTCTGTTTATAAACAGGGCTTCCTTAATATTAATGACTTACATAGCATAAATGCTATGGACACTAATGTAATAATAGTATATGAAAAATTTTAGATTATATGCAATAAAAAACGATAGCTTTTTGAGCTATCGGATTATAATGATTACGTTCTTTTCAGAACGGACACTAATGTTTTATTAATTTAATTATAAACTATTCCATGGCAGAAAGTCAAGCAAAATTCAAAATTTTATTCATCTTTTAGGGTTCTTAACCTATATAAACTTTCAAGTTGTGAGTTAATTTTATTCCAGTCGTTTTGTGAAATAGTGACTAATTGTCCCTTTTTTCTATATGGATCTGTAATTCTTATTTTACTAACAACTTTTAATTGCTCAACTAAAACAGTAGCGTCTACTTCTTCTAAATCAATATGAAACCAAAAACCATCTTGTAATCTTTTAGTTGTTAGTGGAAGAATAGTACAAATTGGAGAATTCTTAGAAGTTCTTAACATTAAAACAGGTCTTAATTTATTTTGCTCACTTCCAATATTTATTCCAAGATTACACCAGTAAATAAAATTATTATATATTGGAAATTTAGGAATTTTTCCATTATACCTTAAATTAGCCTTTTCTTTAGTCCATTTAGAAAACTGAATAGCATCAGAATTATTGATACTATTTAATAAATTTTCAGTTTCTTCGATATTATTGTAAATTTCATCATTCATAATTTCACCTCACTTTCTAAAGTATAACATATTATAAATTATAAATAAACAAAAGTTTGCATATTTTATAAAATTAATCATAACCACCCGTAAAACGGGTGGTTTGCTCTGCGCCTAGAAGGCTTTTGTA